>Ga0163215_100110_pt1 | contig 241932 bp, 218 predicted proteins | sample SynspAceP_FD_185934 | JGI IMG/M metagenome (GOLD analysis project Ga0163215, IMG submission 185934) | Saline lake microbial communities from Ace Lake in Antarctica - Synechococcus sp. Ace-P (Hybrid Assembly) | ecosystem: Environmental > Aquatic > Non-marine Saline and Alkaline > Saline | place... | reverse complement strand
GAGCGAGACATAGGCCACCGCATCGGCACACCTCTCAGTCAATTGAGCGGAAGGCCGGGCCATGCGGGTTACGACAAGTTCTGCGAAATCGCCTCATCTTGGGGCTACAACTGAATCCAGATTGGAGACCCCAGGCGTGTTGAACCTTGAAGGCAAGCGGCAAGATAGAAGGGTGAGCCGCTGGTTGGCCTCGCGGAGGGCGTTCACCCATTGCCCGGCACAGCGTTGTACGCCAGAGACCAAAAAGCCGAACTGCCTGGCTCTACTTGCGGGGTAAAGCAAGAGCGTCGGCTGCGATGCCGACAACCAATCCAACAAAGGAGCAAGATGAATTATGAAGATGAAGCACGATGACTTCTGCCCCTGCACGAGATTTCGCGCTCAACCCGAGTTTTGCCGCTGCGGCGCCGTTGAACGCGCCGAAATTGTAGCAGACGTGTCAAAGGCGTTCGGCGAGCGTTTACGGGCAATTATGGCGACCGAAGCAGAAACCAGCTAGGAGCGAGACCATGAAAACGAAATGCGCACATTGCGACGAGCCCGCCATCACGAACCTCGACGGCGATGATCTTTGCCAGATCCACGCTAACGAATGGGCGCGCGGTGAAGGCAATGCCGCACGCGAAGCCGAAGTAGCCGAAGCCGAGTATCGCGACTGCGGCGGTGAAGGCTGGTTCAAGACCGACGATGGCGCACTGGCGGTCTGCTACGGCAACAAGTGCCACTAACGAGTCCAGATTGGAGGCCAGCATGTTTGACCCGATGGAAAAGCCGATGGCCACGCCCGGCAATGATTGGTGGCGCGTTGGCACCCGCGTCCGCAAGACCAAGGGTGCTTCCTGGCAAGGCTCGGTTGTCGGCTACTACTCAACCGCGCTGACGCCGGAAGGCTACGCCGTCGAAAGTGAACGCGAACCCGGCAGCGTGCAGATCTATCCACGGGCAGCGCTTGAGCGCATCTAACAAAGGAGCACAAGACGATGACAGAGCAAACAACAGCGAAATTCCGGCTTGGTGAAGACGTGTTCGTTCGCGATCCGAAACGCTTCAAGCCCGATGCGAATTCCATCATCGGTCACATCTCTGAGTTCGAGCTGAGGGAAGATGGGTACTGGTATCACTTCGCCAACCAAGGCCATCCGGCTGACGGCGAATGGGCATGGTATGCCGAGCGAGACATAGGCCACCGCATCGGCACACCTCTCAGTCAATTGAGCGGAAGGCCGGGCCATGCGGGTTACGACAAGTTCTGCGAAATCGCCTCATCTTGGGGCTACAACTGAATCCAGATTGGAGCGCAGCCGTGGTCGACACCATTCAGGAAGGCAGTGATCGCTTCTACTGGAAGAACGGTCCCTGCTGCGCCGGATGCGATTGGTGGCAAGCCATATCGCCCGGTGCTGGCGACTGCACAAAAGCCGCTCCCGTCTCTGGCGATCAGCGGGCGGTGATGCTCGGGATTGAAAGCTGCTCGCTGCCGATCGGTGCCGGGCACCCGATCACGAAACGGAGCCACCATTGCGGTGACTTCAAGGATGATTTCAAATGGACTGACCTGCCGCTGGTCTATCGCCGGCGCGTCGGCTGTCCAGTTTAAACAGGAGCGAGGCGATGGACGCAGGCTTTTCAAACCGGTTGCGCAAATCTGCTGACGACATGCGGCGCGGCCTTCCTGCGCCCGGTGTCCCTTTGGCTTTGGAAGTTGCCGCCGACGAGATAGATGCCTTGCGCGAAATGATCGGCGCGCTGATCACCGAGCCGCGCCGGTCTGTGAAGCTGATCTCAAAGAAACTCGATCAGTTCGAGCCGATGAGAATGACGGTCACCAAGGGGCAGGTCTTGGAAGCCCTCAAACTGATAAGGCCTTAAAAAGGAGCGAGACGATGACGCCAGAGCAGAAACACGACTTGGAAGCCGCCGTGTCCGATTATCTCGAGCTTCGCGACGAAGTGCTGGGTACGCCAGAAGCAGACGCCGCAGAGCGCGCTCAGAGCGCCAAGGGCATCGTCGGACTGATGATCGCGCGAAACTGCCAGGCGCCGATCGCCACCACGCATCCAAGCACCGCCATTCCGAATAATTCCGCGAACAAACCGTGTCCCCCTTGTGCCAAATTTGTGTCACACCATGCTGCATGTTCGTGCCACGTTCTGCAGACAGATGCAGGATCCTGCAATTTTTGGCCTTCGATATTTTTCAATCATTATGCTCAAAGCCCTTGATCATCAAGCGTTTGCACATTACAGACCATTCAACGGAGAGGTGGCCGAGTGGTCGAAGGCGCTCCCCTGCTAAGGGAGTATACCAGAGATGGTATCGAGGGTTCGAATCCCTTCCTCTCCTCCACTACCCTCACTCACAATAGTTTCGTGATATTTGAGCCTTGGCGCTGGCGTAGTGCAGCGACGGGATCGCCAACTCTGATTGGCCGAGCAGCAATCATACCGCCGGTCAGTGCAGGCAAACCCGGTTAGCTGACTTCCGCATGACTGGCGTACAGCGGCTTCATCAGAATTGGCGTCAGGTACATCGGAATCTGATAGCAGCCGATAAACAGCAACAGCGGATCGGTGATGCCAACTGGCAGGGCAACCAGGAAAAGCGCAATATTGCGATTTCCCGCGACAATCGACCAGGCCACCCGCGACCGCTCGTGGCCACGTCCACCTGTGATCATGTAGGCGGCAATCTGGAGCGAGAAATTGATAGCGAAGGCTGCGGCCAATGTGAGCGCCAACAACCCCGGCGTCTGGGAAAGCGCCGGCCCCATCGCTGACATCAAGCCAATGACCAGAACCGCCATCAGCAAGGCAGACACCCCGTCAATGGCACCCAGTGTTTCAACCGAGGGATGGGGAAAAAATCGTTCGCGAACAATAAACGCGACCGCCGACGAACAGCCGATCAGCAATAAAAGCCGCCCCGACGCCATGGCGATGGCACTGATCGATCCGAAAATCGGCCACAGCAGAAACACCGGAGCGATGGTCAGCGGCAGCAGCGCCACGCCGGCAATCATCAATCTGAGCGCCGGTGCCGGATCATTGCCGGTCATGATCGTCAGGTTGGGGCTACCGGAAATCGAAGGCGCCGCGGCCATCAGCACCAGTGCTGTCGCCAGTGTGCCGTTCCAACCAAGTGCCAGAAAGGCACCAGCCAGGATGAGTGGCAGCACCAATTGATAGGCTGCCACCAGCCGCAGTGAAATGTGGATGTCGGCCAGACTGCCCCGCGCCGCCGATGGCCCGATGCGAAGGGCGGCCACCGCCAGCGTGCAGGCAACCAGTTCCGGCAGCACACCCCGCACCGCCACGGCCAGATTCGGAAACAGGATCCCTGCAGCCAGACCGGCAATGAGAACAAGACGGCCATGACGGGCCAGTGTCAGGCACAGTCTCCGGAGCGCGCGCATCACGTCAGCCCCCGGAAGATCAGCACCACCGCCGCAACTCCGGCAATCGTCATCAACGCCGGCCGGAAACGCGTATCAAGACGGCCACCGATCCGGCGCGCCGCCCACACCCCAGCCAACATCGGTGGCACCATCGCCAGCGCAAGATAAAGATCTCCCAGATGCGCCCAGCCACTCAGCGCCAGACCGGCCAGCGACGCAGCACAGCCAAGCGCAAAGAAGGCCGAAAGAGTCGGCCGCGCCTCGCCCGGTTTACGGTCCTGATAGATCAGCGCCAGTGGCGGCGCGCCCACCGAGGTAATGGTGCCCATCAACCCCGATAGCCACCCCATGGAGACGAGACTGAAGCGTGAGAAAGTCCACCGCCAGCCGCTCAGAGACAGGATGACGGCTACGGCCACCATGACGCCAAACACCAGCATGAACGCCTTGCGGTCAACCAGTTGAGACAGCATGAATGCGCCGCATGCCACACCTATCAGCCGTCCGGCGACACCAATTCCGACTTCCGGCCAGATGATCGAACCGCGCTCACGCCATCCGCCCATGCTTGCTGTAACCATCCCGATGATCAGGGTAGGCACCGGCACCAGATGCGGGTCGATCAAGGCCAGCAGCGGTGCCGCCGTCAGCCCGAATCCCATGCCAAGTCCCGCCTGCACAATACTGGCGGCAAGAACGATGAAAAAGGCTGCCAGGATCAGCAAGGGCTGATCGGCAAGGGGAAAGCCGCCCGGAATCACTTAGCCCCCCGGGCTCTGACGGATGTTTTCCGGCAGCCATGTCGCAAGATCCGGGAAGGCGATCAGCACGAACACCATCACAACCATGATCAGGAACATTGGAAAGGCCGCGCGCGAGATGAAACTCATCTCGTGACCGGTCATGCCCTGAAGCACGAACAGGTTGAACCCGATCGGCGGGGTGATCTGCGCCATCTCCACCACCACTACGATGAAGATCCCGAACCAGATGATGTCGATTCCGGCCTGACGGATCATCGGCTCGACAACGGCAATGGTCAGCACCACCGACGAAATGCCATCCAGAAAACAGCCGATTACGATATAGAACACCAGCAATGCCATCAGCAACTCGAACCGGGTCAGCTCCAGCGAACCGATCCATTCGGCCAGCGCCCGCGGCAATCCTGTAAAGCCCATGGAAAGTGACAGGAACGCAGCCCCCGACAGGATCAGTGCAATCATTGCGGACGTGCGCATCGCCCCCATCAGACTTTCGGTAAATGTCGCCCGGTTGAGAGAGCCTTGCACTATGGCGAGCAGCAATGCGCCGATCACGCCGATGGCCGCAGCCTCGGTCGCCGTTGCATATCCCAGATACATCGAGCCGATCACAGCAGCGATCAGCAACAGGACCGGAATCAGAAACCGTGAATTCGCCAGCTTCTGGCCAAAGGACATTTCTGGTTCGGCCATCGGCGCATAGTCGCTCGAAAACTTCGAATAGAGTCCGACATAGGTCATGAACATCAGCGCCAGCACCAGGCCGGGTACAATACCTGCCATGAAAAGTTTGGTGATCGATTCATTGATCGTCACCCCGTAGACGATCAGCGTCAGCGATGGAGGGATCATCAGGCCAAGCGTCGCCGCGCCGGCCAGCGTTCCGATGACCATGTGTTCGGGGTAGTTGCGCTTGCGCAGCTCGGGGATAGACATCTTCCCGACTGTGGTCAGCGTCGCGGCAGAAGAACCGGAAACAGCCGCAAAAACGGTGCAGCCGACGACATTGGTATGCAGCAGCCCACCGGGCAACCGCGCCATCCATGGCGACAACCCGCGAAACATATCCTCCGACAGCCGCGTTCTGAACAGGATTTCCCCCATCCAGATGAACAGCGGCAAAGCCGTCAGCGACCAGGACGAGGCCGAACGCCAGATAATTGTCATCATCGCGTCGCCGGCCGGTCGCAGCGTGAACAGCTCCATCCCGAACCAGGCCACGCCCAACAGAGCCAACCCGACCCACACTCCAGTTCCAAGCAACAGGAAGAGAACAAAAAGGAAGACGATAATTGGTGCGAGTTCAGCCATGCTCCGCCCTACTCCGCATGGCTCTGCTCGACAAAACCCGATCCGATATTATCGTGCCGGGTCAAAATCAGCGTTATCAGATTGTCGACGAAGCAGACCGCCAGCAGCACCGCACCGATCGCCATCGGCGTCTGCACGATCCACAGCGGGGTGGCATCCTGTCCCTGGCTGACATCATGCAGCTTGCGCGACCAGTAAACCAGTTTGACAGCGTACCAGGCCAGATAGCCGGACGCCGCCGTGCCTATGACCATGCACCAGATCTCGCCCCAGAACCGGCGCTCGCCAAGCGCTGTCAAAAACAGATTGACGCGAATATGGACACCACGGTTGAGCCCATGGGCGAAGGCCAGAAATGAGGCTGAGGCCATCAGGTAGCCGGCATATTCCGAAAGGCCTGGAATCGACATTCCCATCCAGCGGGTCGCCATCTGCGCCACAATCACCAAAAGAATAGCCAGCAGGCAAAGCGCCGCGACATAGCCGGCAAAATCATAGACCGCATCAAGCACACGTCTGATGGGGTGTTTGTCGACCACTGGCGTCATGCATTGCCTCCAAAATCGGGCGCCCGTTTGCCGGGCGCCCGGTATCATTTAACTTGGCTTACATGGCTTTGTAAGCGTCGACGATGGCCTTGCCGTTGTCGCCGGCGGACTTGATCCACTCCTCGGTCATCGTGGTGCCAAAGCCCTGCAGATCGGATTTGAGCTGATCGCTCGGACCACTGACAGTCATACCGTTATCAGCCAGCGTCTTGAGATAGCCACTGGTCAGCTCGCGCGATTTGGCATCGCCCGCAGCTTCTGCTGTTGCACCACACTCCATGATCGCTTTCTTGCCTGCATCATCAAGCCCATTATAGGCATCCTTGTTGACGAAGACGGTGTTGCGCGGCAGCCATGCCTGAACGTCATAAAAATGCGTCAGGCTTTCCCAAACCTTTGAATCCACCCCGGTTGAGCCCGAGGAAATGAAGGCTTCAGCAACACCGGTTGCCAGCGCCTGGCTGAGTTCGGCTGCCTCGATCTGCACCGGAACCATCCCGGCAAGTTCAGCAATCCGCGCGGTCGCGGCGTTATAGGCACGGAACTTGATGCCCTTCATGTCGGCAACCGAATTGACTTCTTTCTTGAAATAAAAGCCCTGTGGTGGCCACGGCACCGAATAGACATAGACCAGATTTTGCTCCTCAAGTGCCGCAGCAACGGTCTCTTTGGCTGCCTTGAGCAATTTCGCGGAATCGTCGAACGATGTCGCCAGGAACGGGATCGAGTCGTAGCCGAACAGCACGTTCTCGTTGGCATGAGCCGATAGCAACCGCTCACCGATTGGTGCCTGACCGGTCTGCACAGCCCGCTTGATATCATTGCCGCTGAACAGCGAACCACCCGGATGGGTAACAATCTCGGTTGCGCCACCGGTTGCATCGGTCACACATTTGGCGAAGGCAGCGCCATTCTCGGAATGGAAATTGCTGGCCGGATAGGCCATCGGCATGTCCCATTTTTCGGCATGCGCGCCAGTTACGCCTGTGGCCAGTACGGCAACTGCACCAAGAAATTTCACGATTGTCTTCATGTCATTCTCCCTGTTGATAAAGTCTTTGGTCTGATGCCGCATCTATCTTGATTGAAAACGCGACGGCGCATAGGGCGCGGTATCGAAATTGGGTATCCGCCCTGAAACGAGCTGAGCCACCACCCGGCCAGTTTTTGGCCCGCTCGTCAAGCCAACATGATGATGGCCAAAACCGAGAAAGGCACCGCGGATGGTCGGCGACTCACCAATAACCGGTATGGAATCGGCCGGTGCGGGGCGATGTCCCATCCATTCGGTCTTGTTCTTCCAGGTGATTCCGGGAATGGCCGCACGGATATTTTTCTCCAGAAGCGCCAATGGGGCTCGCGACGATGGGGCGTCCAGGCCGCCAAATTCAATGATGCCCGCCAGCCGCAATCTGCCTTCCATCGGCGTTGCGACGAATTTGCCCGAAGCGATCATCACCGGCGCGCGCGGCATGATGCTGGGTTCCCACAATTCAAGGTGATAGCCGCGCTCGCTTTCCATTGGCACGTTCAAGCCGAGCTGTTTGGCCAATGGCCCCGACCATACGCCTGCCGCAAGCACCACCGTGTCGCAGGCAATGGTATCGCCGCCCGCCCGCACACCGATGACCTTGCCGCTCTCGCTGACGATGGCTTCGGCATTGGCGGGCACAAACCGGCCGCCGGATGCCATGACATGGGCCGCCAGCGCCTTGACATAAGCGCCGGGGTCCGAAATCCGGCCATGATCGCCGAGCCGGACAGCAAACCCCTGCTCCGGACTAAAAGCTGGATCATAGTCTTTAAAGACTGGCCCCTCCAGTTCCTCCCACTCAAACCCGTGCGCCTTGCGGATTGACCAGCCGAAAGCGTCGGTCTCGAAATGAGCGCGGTCGCGGTACAAAAACAGGTAGTCGTCCGGCTTCACCCAGCCCTCGGCGCCAGTGCCGGCTGAAAGCGCCTGATGCTCGGTCAGGCTGTCACCTGTCAGTGGTGCCATGGCGGCGGCAATACGTTTCGTATCGGCGGCATTGGCGTGGCTGAGATACTTGATCAGCCAGGGTGCAAGCTTGGGCAGATAGGACCATTTGAGAAACAGCGGCTGAGCGGGATCAAACAGCATCGCAGGGGCTTTGCGGAGCAACCCCGGCGCGGTCACCGGAACAATCGAACAGGATGCCAGGACCCCGCCATTGCCGTAGCTGGCGCCTTCGCCGATCCCCTTGCCATCAAGCAAGATGACCTTGTGGCCATCCCGCTGGAGCCAGATCGCCGTTGAAACGCCAACAATGCCCGCACCTATAATGACAACTGTCTTGCTTTCAGCACTCACGCGACCCACTCCGACACCGGTGCCGCTGCCTCATGCAGAGGTTGGGAAATGACGTCGACCAGCGTCGGCCCATCATGCGCCAGCGCCTGGCGCAGAACCGGTTCCAGATCGTCAGGATTTTCCACCCGCCAGGATTTGACGCCAAACGCACTGGCAACGGCGGCATGATCGGTGCGGTTGAAATCAACATTGTAAAACCGCCCGCCGAAGCCAGCTTTTTGTCCAGCCTTGATCCAGCCGTAGGTGGCATTGGAAAGAACGATGCAGGTTATCGGCATCCGGTAACGCACCAGCGTTTCGAGCTCACCGCAGCAAAAGCCGAACGAGCCGTCACCCATGACAGCAACAGTCTTGACGCCGGGCCTGCCCACATGCGCGCCCATGGCTGCGGCCAGCGCATAACCGAGTGCACCGTGGGCGCGGTTGGTGATGAAATTGCGGCCAGCACGTGGCCAGCGGTAGTGTGCCGAAAAATAGGGGCATGGCGTGCCTGGGTCAGCCACCACAACGGCATCCTCATCAAGCAGCCTGGCCAGACTGGCTACCACCCGCTCCGGCCGGATCGGTGTCTCGCCGCTTGCAGCCAGCGGCGCGAAGTCCGCCAGTTTGGCGTCCCAGGCGGTTTGCGCCCGGTGAGTTCCGTTCTGCCTTGCCAGAGATGGATCGGCTTCAAGGACATCGGCAAGGGCTGCGAGGGCAAGACGGGCGTCCGCGCAAATAGCCACAGCGGTCGGGTAATTGGCACCAATCACCATCGCATCGCTGTCGATGTGGATGATTATCTTGTCCTTGTCCGGCGACCGCCAGCGCTCCGTAGTCACAGAGCCGGCCCGGCAGCCGATGAACAGGATAACATCCGCGCCATCAATGACAGCGCGCGTCGCAGCATTGCCGCCGTTGGAGCCGACAACGCCAACCGCAAGCGGATCTGTCTCGGCAATTGCACCCTGCCCCGAAACCGTGGTCGCTATCGGCAGTTCAAGGCAGTCGGAAAGCCGCTTCAACTCGGCGAATGCACCAGCGATCACCGGCCCGCCGCCACAGATAGCGACTGCGGATTTTGCATTTTTCAGAATCTTGGCAGCTTCTGAAATTGCGTCCAGATCCGGCCCGGCTCTCTCTGACGGAAAAGTAGAGTGCCGCTCTTCAGCCCAGATTTCCGAAGGATCGGTATTTGCTTTTTGCGTATCGAACGGCAACGCCAGATGCACCGCACCCGGCCGGCCGGTGGTCATGGCGCGGAAGGCCTGCCGGATCATGGCCGGCAACCGCGCCGCGTCGTCAAGCGATGCGTTCCATTTGGTGACCGGCCGGAACAGGGCAACCTGATCAAGCTCCGTCAGAGGGTAACGGCCGCGCGAGGTTGTGGCGACGTCACTGGTAATCGCCAGTATCGGAATCGAGCTTTCATTGGCCTCGACAACGCCAGGCAGCATATAGGTCGCGCCGCCGCCAGATGGACCTTCGCAGACGCCGGGCTTGCCCGAGACACGGGCGTATCCGTCCGCCATGTAAGCGGCATGGCGTTCATCGCGTGTGAGGAAATGCTTGATCCCGTGGTCCTGACGCGCAAGCACGTCATAAAACGGCAGGCTGGTGTCGCCACACAGACCAAATATGTTGGTCACCTTGTAAGCTTGCAGCATCCGCACGAGGGCTTCAGCGCCAACCAGCTGATTTGTTGTCTGCTTGCCCACCGCCTGCCCTGCTCTTGATCGCCCCGAGAAGCGCATCTTGTGAAGCCGGCGAAGCTGTGTCAACACATTCCAGTCAGCCGTCCCAATCTAGTGGCTTGATTTAGCAAAAGGAATACAGCTTGAACGCGAAAGTCTTGGGCGGAAAGGCGATTTACGGCGCATCGATCGGCATCCTGATGCTGGACGCCCGGTTTCCGCGCGTCCCCGGCGATATGGGCAACGCCATCACCTGGCCGTTCCCGGTGCTTTACCGCGTGGTTCGCAAAGCCACCCCGGACCTTGTTGTCCGGCAGGGGGCTATCGGGATGCTGGACGCCTTCATCGAAGCAGGTCGTGACCTGGTTCGCGACGGCGCAGACGGCATCACCACCAATTGCGGCTTCCTGTCATTGTTTCAGCACGAGCTTTCCGAAGCCCTGCAGGTGCCGGTGGCGACGTCTTCGCTGATGCAGGTGGAACTGGTCAATCGGCTGCTTCCACCCGGCAAACGGGCTGCAATCCTGACCATTTCTGCTTCAACACTGACGCCTCGACATCTGGCAGCAGCTGGTGTTCCAGAGGCGACCCCGATCGGCTCGACTGAAGGGGGCTGCGAATTCACGCGCGCAATCCTCGGCAACGAACTCGAACTTGATGTCGACCTGGCCCGTCAGGACAACATTGAGGCTGCATTGGCGCTTTGCGCAAATCATCCCGACATCGGCGCTATCGTGCTCGAATGCACCAACATGGTGCCCTATGCGGCCGATATCCGCGCTGCAACCGGAGTGCCGGTATTTTCAATCGAGACATTCATCAGCTGGTTCCAGGCAAGCCTGACTCCACGCCGGTACTGATCAGTTCGTCGTTGAGATTTGCCTGAGCTGACGATCCACAAACGAACCGGCCAAGACAACCGGCTGCGGGAAAGGTCTATCTGCAAGTCACCCGTACCCATTGCTGAATTATGATTTGAAGACCAAAGTGATTCTCATCTAAACGCAGGTATGAATCTCGTTTTGGACTCGCCCGCATTCAGCGCCGGGCCCAAAACAGGTAAAATGGAGAGGCTTGCAACTGACAATCTTCACCCTGGCAAGATCGTAAACCGAACCAGGCAAAAACACCCAAGGCCTGACCTTCTATATTGGATTGGCAATCCATGAGGCCGATTTGCAAAGCCTTTCAAGGCTCTTCCGGCCTCAACAGTAGCAGGTTCCTGACTGATTATTTTGTCAGTCCATCGGCAAGCACAGACAAAATAATGCATGAATATACAATAGTCTAATGGCATCAGCACGCAGGTCATGTTTGTTTGGAGACTGCTATTAGCGTAGCTATGGTGGCAAGGCTGGGAGGCCTTGCGCATTCCACTCCAGGGAGGATTTTTATGACAAAGTTTCACATCAATCGTCGTTCGCTGATCAAGTCAGGCGCTGCCATCGGCGCCGGCCTTGCCTTGCCAACGATCTTCACAAGCTCGGCTCGTGCGTATTTGAATGAGCCAAAGGGCGGCACCGTCACGCTCGGTTTCAACGTTCCGCAGACCGGCCCCTATGCTGATGAAGGCATGGATGAGCTTCGCGCGCAGGAACTGGCTGTCCAGCACCTTAACGGTGAAGGCGACGGCGGCATGCTCAACACCTTCTCCTCGAAGGCTTTGAAGGGCAACGGCATCTTGGGCAAGAAGGTCCAGTTCGTTACCGGCGATACCCAGACCAAGTCTGACGCGGCTCGCGCATCGGCCAAGTCGATGATCGAAAAAGACGGCGCCATCATGATCAACGGCGGCTCGTCCTCGGGCGTGGCTGTGGCTGTTCAGGGCCTCTGCCAGGAAGCCGGCGTCATCTTCATGGCTGGCCTCACCCACTCCAACGACACCACCGGCAAGGACAAGAAGGCAAACGGCTTCCGCCATTTCTTCAACGCCTACATGTCTGCTGCGGCTCTCGCACCAGTGCTGGCGAAGGAATACGGCACGGATCGCCGGGCTTATCATTTGACGGCTGACTACACCTGGGGCTGGACGCAGCAGGAATCGATCGCTGCTGCGACAGAAGCCATGGGCTGGGAAACAGTCAACAACGTGCTCACACCACTGGCCTCGACCGACTTCTCGTCCTACATCGCGCCGGTTCTCAACTCGGGCGCCGATGTGCTGGTTCTGAACCACTACGGCGGCAACATGGTCAACTCGCTGACCAACGCTGTTCAGTTCGGTCTGCGTGACAAGATGGTCAACGGCAAGCAGTTCGAAATCATCGTTCCGCTCTATTCCGAGCTGATGGCGGCTGGTGCGGGCGCAAACGTGCGTGGCGTGTATGGCTCGATGAACTGGAACTGGCAGCTGCAGGACGAAGGCTCCAAGGCCTTTGTGAAGTCCTTCGGCGAAAAGTATGGCCGTCCGCCTTCAAACTCGGCACACACATGCTACGTCCAGACACTGCTTTATGCAGATGCAGTTGAGCGTGCTGGCACGTTCGATCCTTGCGGCGTTGTTGGAGCTCTCGAAGGCTTCGAATTCGACGGCATGGGCAATGGTCCGACACTTTATCGTGCCGACGACCACCAGTGCTTCAAGGACGTGCTGGTCATGAAGGGCACCGACAATCCGACCAACGAATACGATACGCTGGAAATCGTCGAACAGACCCCGCGTGCGCAGGTCGAATACGCTCCGGATCACCCGATGTTTGCCGGTGGCGATCTCGGCAAGTGCAATTCCGGCGCATAAGCTACTCCACAAGTTTGCCGCGCCGCCTAACGGCGGCGCGGCTTTCTACTTGAATTGGGACTAGAGCCGTCGCGCCCTTTGCGCGTGGTTTTATCGATGCGGGCTTCACTATGGACGCAATCATTCTCCAGGTTCTGAACGGTCTCGACAAAGGCAGTGCCTATGCCCTGATCGCTCTCGGACTGACACTCATTTTCGGCACCCTTGGCGTGGTCAACTTCGCCCACGGTGCCTTGTTCATGCTTGGCTCCTTCTGCGCCGTCACGCTTCAGAAAATCCTGTCGCTGTCTTTCACGGTGGAAGATCCAAGCCAGAAGGACTTTCTGGGCAACCCTTTGAAGGTCGACACGCCCTATATCGTCAGCTGGTTTGGCGATGCGACCGGTAATGCCATTCTAAATTGGTCCGTCCCGCTGGCCATATTGTTCGCCATCCCAGTCATGCTTCTGGTCGGCTACGTCATGGAACGCGGCCTGATCAAGCATTTCTACAAGCGTCCGCATGCCGACCAGATCCTTGTCACCTTCGGTCTGGCGATCGTCATTCAGGAAATCGTCAAGTACTTTTACGGTGCCAACCCGATCCCGACCCCGGCACCCGACATGTTCCGTGGGTCGCTGGATTTCGGGGTGTTGATCGGATACGCCCAGAACACCATCATCTACCCGTACTGGCGACTGGTCTACTTCCTGTTTTCAGCCGTGATCATCAGTGCGGTTTTCGCCTTCTTGCGCTTCACTACCTTCGGAATGGTGGTCCGGGCCGGCATGGCTGACCGCGAGACCGTTGGTCTCCTCGGTATCAACATCGACAAGCGCTTCACCATCATGTTCGGCATCGCAGCAGCGGTGGCCGGCCTTGCCGGTGTCATGTACGCACCGATCAATTCACCCAACTACCACATGGGCATGGACTTCCTTGTGCTGTCCTTCGTTGTTGTTGTGGTTGGCGGCATGGGCTCCCTGCCCGGTGCTGTCCTGGCAGGCTTTCTGCTTGGCATTCTCGAGAGCTTTGCCTCGATGAACGAAGTCAAGTCACTGATCCCCGGGATCGACCAAATCATCATCTATCTAGTTGCAATCATCATCCTTTTGACCCGCCCGCGCGGTCTTATGGGTCGCAGAGGCGTGATGGAGGAATAATACATGCTGGGACTGAGTAAGAAAGACACGACCTTCCTCCTTATCGTCATATTCCTGACGATGGCGACACCGATTTTGCTTCAGCCGTTCCCCGAGGCCTCGGCCTTGGCGCAGTTCAATGCCGGATATCCGGATCTGATGCAGCGGTTTGCCATCTTCGGCATCTTTGCCATCGGATTCAATATCCTTTTCGGCCTGACCGGCTACCTCTCGTTCGGCCACGCCGCCTTCCTCGGCGTCGGATCCTACTCGGTGGTCTGGATGTACAAGCTGCTGAGCTACAACGTGCTGCCGGGTCTCATTCTTGCGGTTATCATATCAGGATTGTTCGCACTGCTGATTGGCTATATCTCGCTGCGCAGATCGGGCATCTATTTCTCAATCCTGACGCTGGCCTTCGCCCAGATGTCGTTCAACCTCGCCTACTCGGTGCTCACACCTCTGACCAACGGGGAAACCGGTCTGCAGGTCTACAATGATGACCCGCAGGTGCTCATGAGCGCCGGAAGCCCGACCTCTCCGCATCTCTTTGGCTTCGTCATGAACGACGTCACGAAAGTCGATGTTGGCGGCTGGCAGTTCACCTTCTCCAATGGCTACTATTTCTGCGCCATCATCGCCATTTTGGTCTTCTACCTGTCCATGCGGATCTTCCGGTCGCCCTTCGGCATCATGCTGCGCGCGATCAAGACCAACCAGACCCGCATGAACTACACCGGCCTCAATCCGCGCCCCTACACGCTTGCAGCCTTCGTCATTTCGGGCATGTATGCCGGTCTCGCCGGTGGATTGCTTGCCTCGATGGATCCGCTTGCTGGTGCCGAGCGCATGCAGTGGACTGCATCGGGTGAAGTGGTGCTGATGACCATCCTCGGCGGCGCAGGCACGCTGATGGGACCGGTCCTCGGTGCGGGTTTTATCAAATATTTCGAGAACATCTTCTCGAAGATCAACGACAACATCCTGCACAGCTGGTTCTCTGCTCTGCCCGACGGGATGGAGGACGCAGTAGTGTTCCTGTTTCATCCCTTCATCGGCAAGGGCTGGAACCTGACGCTGGGTCTTCTGTTCATGCTGGTCGTCATCTTCCTGCCGGGCGGTCTGATGGAAGGCGGCAACCGGATCTGGAACGCCATCACCGGCAAGAACCGGAAAAAGAAGCAGGACCACGCCCCAAAGCCATCGACCCACGTAAACTGATCTGCGGAGATATCGGATATGGGAATTCTTGAAGTCTCTAACGTCAACAAGCGGTTCGGTGGCCTGCAGGCTCTCGGCGATGTCAATCTCGACATTGCGGAAGGCACTGTACATGCCATCATCGGACCGAATGGGGCTGGTAAATCAACACTTTTGAACGTGCTGATCGGAAAGCTGATCCCTGATACGGGAACCGTGCTCTTCAACGGCATCTCGGTACTCGGACGCAAACCGTACGAGATCAACCAGCTGGGTATTTCGCGCGTTTTCCAAACGCCGGAAATTTTCGGTGATCTCAACGTTTTCGAGAACATGCTGATCCCCTGCTTCGCAAAACGGGACGGGTCTTTCCGTCTGCATGCGCTGGAATCGATTGCGGCTGAAAAGACCCTTATCGAGAAAGCCGAACATATGCTGGCCGAGGTCAACATGGCCGACAAACGGCACATGATCGCAAGCTCGTTGTCGCGCGGCGACAAGCGACGCCTTGAAATGGCGATGTGCCTGGTGCAGGAGCCGAAACTGCTCTTGCTCGACGAACCGACCGCGGGAATGGCGCGCGCCGACACCAACAATACCATCGACCTGCTCAACGAGATCCATGAAAAGCGCGACATCACCATGGTGATCATCGAGCATGACATGCATGTCGTGTTCTCGCTGGCCAAGCGCATTACCGTTCTGGCGCAGGGCACGCCGCTGGTCGAGGATACCCCTGACAGAATCAAGGGCCACCCGAAAGTCAAAGAAGCCTACCTGGGAGAGGCCGCAGCATGAGCCAGATCCAACCTGAAACCGGCACTCAACCAACTGACCGTCCTGATTTTTCCAAGAACGCCAACCATGCAGCGACGGCTCCTGCCTATTTTTCGGTTCACGACGTCCACGCCTATTACGGCGAGAGCTACATCGTGCAGGGCGTCAGCTTCAATGTCCACGAAGGCGAGATCCTGGCGCTGCTCGGCCGCAATGGTGCCGGCAAGACCTCGACGCTCCGCGCCATAGCGCAGATCGGTTCTCCGGCGATGAAAAGTGGGGAAGTCTGGCTTGACCATCAGGCACTCCACCTCATGAGCTCACACGAGGCTTCCCGCGCTGGCTTGTCGCTGGTTCCCGAAGACCGGCGGATCATCGCCGGACTGACGGTCGAGGAAAACATTCAGCTGGCCCAGATCGCACCACCGATCGGCTGGTCTTTGGAGCGGATCTATGAGCTGTTCCCGCGACTGGGCGAACGCCGCAAACAGGAAGGCACTACCCTTTCCGGTGGTGAGCAGCAGATGCTGGCGATCGGACGGGCTCTGGCCCGCGACATCAAGGTTCTGCTTCTTGATGAGCCTTACGAAGGCCTAGCGCCTGTCATCGTTGATGAGATCGAAAAGACACTCAACATCATCAAAGCGCAGGGTATCACGACAATCCTCGTCGAGCAGAATGCCGTGCGGGCTCTCAAGCTTGCCGATCGCGCGGTCATCCTTGAATCCGGTGAAGTCGTTTTCGACGGTACCGCCAAGGAAGTGCTCGACAATGAGCAGCTTCGCCACGATTACCTGGCGATCTAGGTATAACCCCACCTCTTCTGGCAGGATGATTACCTGCCAGAAGAACTCAAGCAAATCACAACAGCTTGCCGATATCCTCAGCTGTCAGGACCTTTCCGGCAGAGATCAGCTTCTCATCAATGACGAGACCTGGAGTGGACATCACGCCGTATGCGGCGATCTCTGCGAAATCAGTAACTTTGACGATTTCCGCCTGTTTGCCAGCCGCTTGTGCCGCTGCCTTGGCGTTTTCACCCAGTGCAACGCATTTTTTGCAGCCGGAACCGAGGATCTTGATGATCATGGAAGCATTCCTTTCATACAAACCAGTCGGAGATGGTGTTGAAGATAACCCCGATTCCGAGGATGCCCCCGGTCACCACGGTTAAAAAGAGCAGCAGCAACGGCGTCTTGACCACGCGCTTGAGCATGATGATCGAAGGCAGCGACAGCGCCGTAACCGCCATCATGAAGGCCAGAACAGTGCCAAGACCAACGCCCTTGCCAACCAGCGCCTCGGCAATCGGCAGGGTGCCGAAGATGTCGGCATACATCGGAATGCCGGCCAGCGTCGCCACCGGCACCGACCACCAATTATCCTGACCCAACAGCGCGGTAATGATCTCACCCGGCACCCAGTTGTGGATTGCCGCGCCGATACCAACACCGATCAGCACATAGGGCCAGACCCGGTGGACAATCTCGACCACCTGATCGCGGGCAAAGCCCAGCCGCTCGCTCCGGGTCATGTCCTGATCTCCATCCTGGACGGGAACACCGTGCACGAACTCGGCCACCTGGTCCTCCATCCCTGCCCTGCCGATCAGCGTGCCGCCAACCACCGCCACCACAAGTCCGACACCCACATAAGCCAGCGCAATAGGCCAGCTGAAGATCGAGGCAAGCAGGATGACGGAGGCAAGATCCACAAGCGGCGACGAAATCAGGAATGAGAATGTGATCGCCAGAGGCAGGCCCGCGGCTGTGAACCCGATGAAAATCGGGATCGACGAGCACGAACAGAACGGGGTGATCGTGCCCAGAAGGGCGGCGAGTGTGTTCGCCCAGATCCCGGATCGCCCGCCGAGGATACGCCGCGTGCGCTCCGGCGGAAAGAAACTTTGAACATAGGAAATGGCAAAGATCAGAACCGAAAGGAGGATGAAGATCTTGATCACGTCATAGACGAAAAACTGCACCGAACCGCCAAGCCGCGACGCAGGGTCAAGACCGGCAGCTGAAACTCCAGCAGTGACCAGATCCGACAGCCATTGCATTCGCAAGAGCTGGTCGTTCAACCAGACGAAGATATCCATGCGTCAGTTTCCTTGGTCATGATCACATCGACAGGCCGTGGCAAGAACCACGGCGATGCGAATCTCCGCACATTTGCGCATGAGCTGGTGCAGTTGCCATTGATGCTGATCAAACGAAACAGGATTACCAGGACGCAGAGAGTTGATCTGTCTCTGCGCGCATGGTCACCAAAGCATCAAACCCTACAGATTGATCATGCCGATGCTGGTGCCACCGCAGACATAGAGCGTCTGCCCGGTGACAAAACTGCTGGCCGGATCGCAGAAGAACAGAAACGCGTTGCTGACATCATCCACCGAGCCGAGACGTCCGACCGGGATCTTGCCCGCCAGCTCGGATTCGCGCTCGCTGCCCTTGGGGATGATGCCCCAGAAATTGTCGGTCTGGATAGGCCCCGGCGCCACCACATTGACGGTGATGCCGTGCGGTGCCAGTTCCAGCGCCCAGGTCCGCGCCATTCCGATCATGCCGGCCTTGGTGGCTGAATAGGCAGTCCGTGTCGGCACGCCGAGTGCCGCGCGCGAGCCATTGAACATCACCCGGCCGAAGTTCTTCGCCTTCATCGCCGGCAGGAAGCCCTGCAGCAGCGTCAGTGCCGAGCCCAGATGCAATTGTGCCAGACCGGTGATGTCCTCGGGCTTGGCCTCTTCCACCAGGTTGGGCCAGATCATCCCGGCATTGTGGACGAAATGCGTAACCTCATAGCCAGCGGCGATCTGCTGAGCAGCCACCTTGACCGCCTCCGCATCAAGCAGATCGCATTCGAAACTTACAAGCCGCTCATGCTCCCACTCGGGCGCGTTGCGCGACAGGTTGATCACCGTGTAGCCGAGCTCAAGCAGCTTGCCGGCCAGATCGGCACCAATCCCCTTGGAAGCACCGGTGATGACTGCGGTGAACTCGCTCATCACGCCGCTCCCGAACCGGTTTTGGTGGGCACAAGTGCAAGAACTCTCAGCGGGCTCCCGGTCCCGCCTTTTATCTTCAGAGGCGGTGCAATCAGCATCGCACCCGTAGCTGGCAGGCGGTCGAGATCGGACAGGCATTGAAGTCCGAATTTCCCCGCGCCGTGCAACAGATAATGCGCCGGATAAGGCGGCGTGTAATGTGAGCCCTGCCCCGCATCGGTGCCAACCGTCTCGGTGCCGAAGCCGCGGATGTCACGGGCAAGCAACAGCTCGATCGCCGCAGGCGTCGGCCCGGGCGAATGCGGGCCGTCCTCAGTCATGTTGAGATATTCGGCACCACGCCGTTTAGACCAGTCGGTTCGCATCAGCACCCAGCAATCAGCCGGAATTTTGCCATGCTCGGTTTCCCACGCCTCGATGATCTCCGGGGTCAGCTCGAAATCATCATTGCTTGCAGCGCCTTCTGAGCAATCGATCACCACCACCGGCCCGACAAACACCGACGGGTCAATCTCATCGACAGCGCCATTGGCGACATCGCGGCCCGAGACCCAATGGATCGGCGCATCGAAATGCGTTCCGGTGTGCTCGTTCATCGAGATGTTGTGCCACTTCCACGCCGGACCCCGGCCATCATAGGCAGACACCTCTTCCATCCGGAACCGGGCGCACTGGCCGAATTCCGGCGGCAGCACGATCACCGGAAAATCCGGATCCAGCGTATGGGTGAGATCGATCACCTCGACCGATCCGTCGCCCAATGCAGCGGCGAGACTATTGAGTGGAGATGTCATTGGCCGGCTCCCGACAATTCACGTTCCAGCACCTTCGGATCCCGGCGCCAGCGTTCTTCGAGATCCTTGGCGACATCGCCGCAGAACACGTCCTCAAGCCCTTCGCACAGGCTCTCGACAACGGATTTGGCCAGCGCTTTCGGCGGCACCTTCGGCGGCGGTAATGGCTGATGCCATTCATCGTCCGTCGGGCCGGTAAAGACATTGATCATTCGGAGGCCCGAGCCGCGGAATTCTGCCCTCAACGTTTGACTGATCGACAGCGCAGCCGCCTGACTGGCGGAAAACGCACCATACTGCGGGTCCGCTGACAATGCGTGCACGGACAGGATATTGACGAAGGCGACAGCGGAATTGACACCGTCGGCGGTGCGCGACCCCATTGCCGGCCCAAAAGCCTGCGCCAACCGCATCAGGCCCAGAGCGTTGATCTCGAATTCTTCCCGCGCAAACACTGTATCGGCCCCAAGCACCCCACCGGGCCGTACAAACCGCGCAGTGTTGATCAGGATGTCGGTTTTGCCACCGATCTCGGCTGCCAGTTTTTTCACCGAAGACGGATCAGAGACATCGAGCGGCAGAACAGAAACTTTGTCCAGTGCGGCAATCGCAGCATGGTCAGACCCGCGCCGCCAGCTTTCGGATTCGCCGACAAAGATATGCGCCGCCCCCGCCTTCAGCAGCCCGTCAATCAGTGGCCGGATCGCCGGCGACCGGATGTCGGTGATCAGAATTCGTCTATGTTTCGGATGCGCCGTCAGGCTGCGCAATTGCGGATCGTCCACCATGTCGGGAGTCCTTTCCACCGGCAAGGCGATCATCACGCCCTGTCCAGCCTTGTCGAGCTTGAGATCCATGCGGATTGTGTCACCACGGCCCACATCGCCATGCAGATGGCACAACACCGTTGGGCCGGTAGACAGCTGCACCAGGCCAGACCGCCAGGGCAGTCTCTCGCGATAATAGGGATCGGGCGAAGCGTGAATGCGGGTCTCGGCGATCACTTCGCCCTCCCGGCCGGTCTCGCGCCAGCTAAGCGAAACGGAAAGGCAGGCGCAGCACGCATCGCGCGGCGGGTATTGAACAGCACCGCACTCCTCGCAGTGCTGCAATGAAAACACCCCGCGCGCTGCCGCGGCCGTCAGCCCCAGTGCTGCCCGCGAGCGCATTTGCGGCGGCAAGGTTGGCACGCGCTGGCGCAGTTGCGGATTTTTCTTTCCGGGAGGCAGAAGCTTGTCGGTCATTTGCCTGCCCCCGTAATGATCGCTGCCGAGGAACACAGGCCCCGGTCGTAATTGATCATCCCGAATCCCGAGACCATCGCAGTGTGAGCCTTGGCGATCTGTGTCCCGCCGGCATTGCCGGTCACCTGCCGGATCGCTTCGACAAGACCGAGATACCCGCCCGCCGCTCCCGCCTGCCCCACAGACAGCTGACCGCCCGACGTGTTATGCGGGAAATCCCCGGCAATCGTCAGGTCATGGTCACGCACGAACTGCGCGCCCTCACCCTTGGCGCAAAAGCCCAGATCTTCAAACTGCATCATCGAAATCACCGGATAGTCATCGTAAGTCTGCAGCAGATCGATGGCCTCCGGGCCGTGGCCAGCCATCTCGTAAAGCTCATCGATATCCATGACCCAGCCGCCGCGCAGCTGCACTGGGTCTTCGGGGAACGCGTTATGACGCTCGATCGTCGCAGAGATCCGGGCATAGGCAAGACCACGGCTTTGCGCCTCATCCTCGCGCATCACCAGAAAGCCTTCCGCACCAGCGCACGGCATGACGCAGTCAAATAGACCGAACGGTTCGGAAATCGGCCGCGCCGCAAGATATTGTTCAAGCGTCAGCGGCGATTTCATGATGGCGTTGGGATAGTGAAGTGCATTGGCGCGCTGAGCCACCGCGATACGGCCGAAATCTTCCCGCGTCACGCCATACTCAGCCATGTAGGCGTCGGCAATCAACGCAAAACTGGCGTTCGGTCCGCCCGATCCGTAGGGATAAGAAGCGTCCATCGCAAACCGGGAAAACGACGACAACAACTGCCTGAAACTGTCGATCCGGTTGGCGTCGCCGGCGATACAGGCAACCACGTCGACGTCGCCAGCCTGCACCGCGCGTGCCGCACGGCGGAGCGCCACCACGCCGCTTGCACCGCCCATCGGAATGCTGTCGAGCCATCTCGGACTTAATCCCAGATGCTGGGTGAGACCCACCGGTGAGTCTGGAAAAAGCGTGAAACTGGAAACCGAAAACCCGTCCAGTTCCCGAGGTGCTAGGCCCGCCGCGTCAAGTACCTGCTTCAGGGCGCGCGCGATCCACCAATGCGCCGTTTCCTGGCTGTAGCGGACATAGGGCACCGACACCGGCGCCGTCACCACCACTCCGTCATAGTTTTGACGCTTCACGCTGCCGTCCGCTTCTTCATTGCGCGAGTGTCCACGGTTGCCGGGTCCTGCACAAGCCTGTCCACCAGTTCCTTGAGCTCCCGCCGCTGGATTTTCTGTGTTGATGTCAGCGGCAATGCATCCACAAAGGCAACATAACCGGGTGCCTTGTAATAGGCCAGTTGTCCAAGACACCAACCAACGATCTCGGTCGCCAGCGCCTCTCCGGCGTTTCCGTCCACCTTGAGGCAGGCAAAGACTTCGTCACCGCGGACCGGGTCTGCCACGGCTGCAACAGCAGCAGCCATAACCGCCGGGTGCCGCATCAGGGCAGATTCGACTTCGACTGCGGCAATATTTTCACCGGATCTGCGGATCACGTTCTTCTTCCGGTCGACAAAGAACATTGAGCCATCGGCCTCGCGGCGGACGATATCACCGGTGTGAAACCAGCCACCGGCCCAGGCTTCCTTGGTGGCCTCAGTGTTCTTGAAATAACCGGCGAAGAAGCCGCGTCGCGGGTCTCTGCCTTCCCGGCGCACCAGCAATTCGCCGGGGCCATTTTGACTGACGTAACCGACGGCATCGACGATCCGCACTTCCAGTTCCGCGCCTGGTTTGCCCAGACAGCTCTCGCCAACCCGGCGTGGCAGATTGTTGGCACAAATCACCGCGCCCGCACCTGTCTCGGTCATTGCCCAGGCTTCGACCAGCGGAAACCCGAAGCGCTCCTCGAAGCTTGCATGAAGTTTTGGATCAACACCCGCGCCAAAACCGAACCGCACCGAATGACTGCGATCAGCCGGATCCGCAGGCGCGCCCATCAGCATCGACGGCATCACGCCGAGATAATGCAGGCACGTTGCACCGCTTTCGCTGACACTGCGCCACCAGCTTGAAGGGTGGAACCGATCGAGCACCGTCAGGCAACCGCCAACCGCAACCATCGCCATGAACGAATAGGCCATGGCATTCATATGAAAGACCGGCAGCGGCGTGATCATCCGCTCGCCATTCTCTGTCAGGGCGCAGAGCCTGCCCGCATGGGCGTACCATCGTCCGGATTCGAGAAAATAGGTGTTGGTCAGAATACAGCCCTTGGGGCTGCCGGTGGTGCCGGAGGTATAAAGCAATGCCGCTTCCATCTCCTCCCCGCCCAGCGTGCTGCCAGTCTCGTCTGCTCTCAGCGCAACCTGTCCCGCTGTTCCCGGTTGTGGAATGGGATCGCCCGGCGCGATCACCGCGACAGTAAGGCCAGCCTCTTTGGCGGCCGCCGCGAGGTCATCGCAGCGATTCGCAAGTCCGACGATGAGTGAAGGTTCGGAATGACCCGCCATATAGCTGAGCTCGGAATGCCGCAGATCCGGATTGACCGGAACCACCGAGGCGCCGATGCGGTTGAGCGCCAGCAGCCAGACAAAGAAATCCGGCCGGTTTTCCATCAAAAGCATGACCCGGAAACCCGGACCAAAGCCTTTCTGTTGCAACGCCGCTGCCAGTTCCGTGACCTTGTCATGGACTTGCCGGTAGTTGATTTCGCCAGGTTCAATCCCGTAAATGTCGGCGGTCTCGCCCATGACATTGAAAACAGGGCGGTCCGGATAACGGCCGGCGGTGGCGGCAAATGCCTGCCAGATAGTTTGAGTCCCCGCGTCGATCATGGCAGCAGCTGGATGTTGCGGAAGGCCGCGTCACAATTGAGGATGTCGACCCGCTTGTTGGCAATCCGTAGTTTTCCATCAACCAGCGCAAGTTCGTGCCGCGCCGTCAATGCCAGCAGGAACTGCTCGTCAAGCCGGGTTTCGACATAATGCATGAACGTGGTCGTGACATAGGTTCCCGCCGCATCATCGATCTCGTCGACAAACGGCCGCTGGATAACGTGATGGCACCGGCTTTTGGGCTTTTGCGAGAAAGTCCGCGCGCCGGTCAGGCGCTCGACCCGCAACTTCAGCATGAACAGGTCTTCATACATCAGCGAGGTCACATTGATCGGATCGGTCTGCTTGTAGTCGAGCGGCATCCAGTAATGGCCATCCTTGAGCCACAGTGCGAGCCACTCATCATACCGCCCCTCATCAAGCATCCGCACCTCATCATAGATGAAGTCGATCAGCTGGTCTTTCGAGATAGTCATTCCGCCGCCTCCGCCATATCCATGTCGCAGGTCATGAATTTGACCCAGGCATCAAACTGGTTGCGCATCTGCCGCTCGGTGGTGCCGTTCTCGATGGCCTCTTCGGAGAAGTCCTCGTCCTCTTCATAAAGCCGCTGGATATTGACCCATTCCAGACCATTGGAATGCAGCCCCTCGTGAGCGCGTTCATACATTTCCAGATCGTCGTGCCCGACAATCGATGTCGGCGCATTGATCATCCGGTTGTACATCGCGGTGCGCGCGGTCAGCTCTTCCGGTCCGTCAACCAGCCGGTAGATATAGCTTTCCACAAGCGTCCTGTCGGCTGCCAGCGGGATGAACACCCGCAGCTGCTGGATCGGTCCCTTGATCATGATGTTGGGGAAATAGACCGTGTTGTGCCGGTTTTCGCCCAGAATCGCCTTGGCCTTTTCCTCACCATAAGCCTCAACCATCTTGTCCATATAGCCCGGAATTTCGGAGTAATTGGAATGGATCGAGTGGTGAACGCCGGTGTGGCCATGACCATTCGGCCAGGTCCGGATGCCCATTTTTTCGAAGAATTCATAAGGCGACATGAAAGGCGCAATGATCTCCATGGCAGCCGGCAACGGCGTGCCCTCGGGCATATCGAGCTCTTTCCAGAGCTTGACCGCCGTCCCGGCAGAGCTTTCATGCGCCACCATCGGATGACAGGTGTCGGTCTGGTTTTCGACCAGCATTTTCCAGTTGCAGTGATGCATGTAGCGCAGCGGCGGCCCGGCGACTTCCAACTTTCCCGCAGGCGAACGGTCGGCCATGTTGTCGATGGAGGACAAAGACCCGTTGAAAAATTCCTCGAACGAAATCCCCTCGTCCGCCAACCGGCAGAAGATAAAGCCGCGGTAATTTTTCACCTCACCAACAGCGCGTATGCCCTTGCTGTTGTCGCTGTTCTCAAAGCCGGTGTTTTCGTAGCCCTTCTTCAGCGGAATCGCCAACAGGCAACCATCTGTCTTGAAGGACCAGGCGTGATAAGGGCAGCGGAAGAATTTGCCGGTATTTCCCGTACGGTCGATGACAAGTTTCGTGCCCTTGTGCGGGCAGCGATTGTAGAGCACATGCACTTCGCCATCGCTGTGGCGAACCTGGATCACCGGCTGATCGCCCACCTGCGTGGAGAAATAGTCACCCTTGTTGGGGGTCTGGCTTTCATGGCCGACAAACACCCAGGCGTTAGTGAACAGGTGCTTCATCTCGAGCTTGTAAAGCTCCTGATCGATATAGACGTCGCGATGAACTTCATTGCCCCGGAACAGTGCCTTTACCGCAGCCGGATTATCTGTGTAACGTCCCATCGATCCCTCCTTATAGATCCAGCACAAGCCGGGCCGACTTCGCCCGGCTCACACAAATCTGCATCACCTTGCCTTCGGCTTTTTCAGCGTCACTCAGCACCACGTCCCGGTGGTCGGGCACACCTTCAATGATATCGGTCTGGCAGATCCCGCAATCACCACGCTGGCAATCATAGACAAGATCAACCCCGCCCGCTTCAAGCACATCAATGATCGACTTTCCGGGCGGCACTTCAAAGACCTCTCCGGTCGATTGCACCTGCACTTCGAACGTCACGTCTCCCGATTGCTCGGTTGCGGATGTGAAAAGTTCGAAATGAATCCGGTCGGGGGCAATACCTGCGGCTTCCATCGCCGATTTCACCGCCTCGATCATCCCCCTCGGTCCGCAGACATAGACATGCTCATCCGCATTGACCGATTTGGCAAGCTCCTGAAGATCAAGCGCAGTTTCCGGCTGGTCATCGAAATGCCGAGACAGCTGATTGCTAAACGCCGATTCCAGCTCTTCCCGGTAGGCCATCGCAGCACTGGTCCGGCTGGCATAGTGAAACCGGAACGCAGTGCCCTCGTGAGCGAGTGCGGTTGCCATGCTGATCATCGGGGTAATGCCGATGCCGCCGGCGATCAGCACAGCGGGCTTGTGCGGAACCAGTGGAAAATCATTCACCGGAGCCAAAACCAGAACCTCATCGCCAGGCGCAAAGTCGTGCATATGCCGGGAGCCGCCGGTACTTTGCGTCTCGAGCTGAACCGCAAAGCGATACTCACTGATTTTACCGTCCTGTGAACCAGGCTCGAAGTCTATCAGCGAATAACACCGTTCACCGGCTGGCAGCTGAAACTTCACATGCGCGCCAGGCGTGTAGCCGGCAAGCAGTCCATCATCGCTGCCGACGAGCACCAACTCCCGAATGGCATCGGTCAACATGCGCACTGACGCGACTTTCAATTTAACCGGCTCAACCAATTCCACGATCTCCCTTTGTCGAGAAACATGAATTTTCATATATTTGTTGTCAAGAGGTTTTTGTTGAAGATACATGCACAGGGTGCGATGAAGGCTCCCCTTGAGAAGGCGGAATCCAGATGAGTAACGAAACAGACGACCCCAAAGCCCCCTTTGTTCCCAATTACCTGCTCTATCTGCTGGCAGCCGCCAGTGAGGCAGCAAGTGAACGGTTTCACAGCCACGTGCGCACACGCGGGCTGCGCGTTCCTGAATGGCGCGTCATGGCTTGCCTGACAGATACCGATGGCTCGATGGTGACTGAGCTGGCGCGATACGCCATGATTGAACAATCCCGGCTCACAAAGATTATCATACAGATGGACGGTCGCGGTCTGGTCAAACGCAGAAGCGATCCGAAAGACGGCCGCCGCGTGCGGGTGTTCCTCACGGCCAAAGGGCGCGACCTTGCAGACGAATTGGTTGCGGACGCAAGGACCCACGAACTGGAACTGCTGAAATCATTCCAGGGCAGTGAGGGAACGGAAATCAAGGATACTCTGCGCGCCTTGATCCAGCATTTGGAAGCCGGTCATTCAGATCAGGTCGGCGAGCCCAGTCAGAATGAACGGGATACGGCAAAAGCGAATTCCTGAAAAAGATGCATATATGAGATTGCATGTTTTTATATGATATTGCATGTTTCTGACTTCGCGGTCAGGAAATGAATATCTGACCAACACTTACCGGGAGGAAGCGCATGAAAAAGATTGGAACCCTATTCGCAAGCACGATATTGGCGGTTGGATTTTCCGCATCGGCAATGGCTGCGGACATCAACCTGACCATTTCAAGCTGGCTGCCGCCATCGCATCCGATCAACACCGAGATGCTGCAAGGCCTCATCGGGATGATGGAAGAAGCAACTGACGGCCAGGTCAGCGGTGAAATCAAGATGGGCCTGGCCCCTCCGCCGGCACAGATGGACCTCGTTCTCGATGGCGCCGCTGATATCACCATCATTTTCAATGGCTACCAGCCGGGTCGTTTTGTTGGCACCAAGCTGATCGAACTCCCAGGCTACGAAGGCACTGCGGAAGCTGCATCAGTCGCCTATTGGCAGGCTCACGAAAAGTATCTGGCCCAGCTCAACGAATTCAAGGGAACCAAGGTCATCGCGCTGACCACCCATGGTCCTGGCCAGATCCACTCCAACAAGCCGGTCAACACTCTGGCCGATCTGCAAGGTCTCAAGACCCGCCTTGGCGGCGGCGTTTCGGCTGATGTCGGCGCTGAACTCGGCCTCATCGGCATTCAGGTGCCTGCTCCCAAGGTCTACGAGACCCTGTCATCCGGTGCTGCTGATGCGGTGGCCATGAACATGGGCGAACGCCTGAGTTTCAAGCTCAACGAAGTTGCCAAGAACGTCTATGAAATGCCAGGCGGCTTTTATCGCGGCGCTTTTGCCGTGATCATGAGCGAAGAGGCATTCGATGCGATGCCCGAAGACGTGAAAATAGCACTCGAAACGAAGGTCTTCGGTGAACCAGCATCGAAAATGATGGGCATCGCCTGGGACAAGAGCGACGTACTGGCACGTGAGGCCACCATAGCTGCTGGCGACAACACCATCGTCACTGCCAACGCAGAGGACCAGGCCAAATTTGCGGAGATGGCAGCCCGCGTGCGCACCAAGGTGCTTGCAGAGATTTCGGCTTTGGGAATTGATGCAGACGCCGCCCACGAAATGGTGGCATCGACAATGGCTTCCTACGGCAAGTAACATCTGGTGCGGGGGCGTGTGAAGTCGCGCCCCCGCATATCCGCCCCCGAGGAGCCTTTGATGAAATCCATTGCCAGAGTGTTGAACCGGCTGGCGGAGTTGCCAATGCTGCTTGCCGCGGCAACATTGTTCATTCTGATGGTGCTGACATTTGCCGATGTCATCATGCGCTCCACCTTCTCCGCACCCATTGAGGCTGCCACAGAACTCACCCGCATTGCCATGGCAGTGATCGTGTTTTCTGCTCTTCCCATAGTGTCAGGCAGGGCCGAACACATCGTTGTAGACCTCCTCGACCCTCTCTTTCGCAGAGCCGGTATCGAGCGGATTCTTGACGGCTTGATTACGCTTGCTTGCGGCGTCTTGCTTGTCTGGCCTGCCATGCGCTCATTTGATCTGGCCCAACGCGCGCGCAGTTATGGTGATTTGACCGAGTATCTCTCGATCCCGGTCTTCTACATCACCTGGTTCATCGCCTTCATGACGCTTGTGACCGCAATGACGATGGCGCTTCGCGGTCTGATTACTCTCTTCAAGCCAGACTTGCTCCGAGGCTCAAATGATTGAATCGCTCATTGGTTTTGCAGCAGTCCTGATTCTGGTTCTGCTGCGCATGCCTATTGCGTTCGCCATGGCCATCGTCGGCATGGCCGGCATGACCTACGAGACAAATTTCAGGGCAGCGATCTCGCTGGTTTCCCGGCTGATCATCGACACCAGCCAGGACTACGGCCTGTCGGTCGTGCCGCTGTTCATTCTCATGGGCCTGTTTGTCAACAAGGGCGGCATCAGCCGAGAACTCTATCAAGTTTCCAACGCATTTCTGGGTCATTTCCGCGGCGGCCTGGCGATGGCCACCATCGCCGCCTGCGGCGGTTTTGCCGCCATTTGTGGATCATCTCTTGCCACCGCCGCCACCATGTCCAAGGTGGTGATGCCGGAAATGCGCAAGCTCGGCTATTCGGACGAGTTGTCCTCGGCCTCCATCGCCGCCGGCGGCACGCTCGGCATCCTCATCCCGCCATCCGTCATTTTGGTGATTTACGGTCTGCTGACCGAAACCTCCATCGGCAAACTCTTCATCGCCGGCATCGTGCCTGGCATCCTTGGCATCCTGTTCTATCTGGTCGCGGTGCAGATTTCAGTCTTCCGCAATCCCGCCGCCGGTCCGGCAGGACGGCGCTTCAGCCTGTCAGAAAAACTGCAGGCGCTGAGCGGCGTCTGGTCCGTTCTGCTGCTGTTTTTCCTGGTCATCGGCGGGCTTTATGGCGCGCTCGATTTCTGGCCGATCCACCTGACCTTCTCCCCGACCGAAGCCGCAGGCATGGGCGCAATGGGAGCCTTCCTGATCGCCCTCTTCCGCGGATCGCTGTCGGTCAGGGAAACGCTCACGGTGCTGAAGGAAACGGCCACCACCACAGCGCAATTGTTCAGCGTTCTCATTGGTGCCTGGATTTTTTCGAATTTCGTCAACTATGCCGGACTGCCCGAAGGCCTCAAGGACATGATCGTCAGTGCAGATATGTCGCCATGGCTGGTGATGACAGTGATCATCCTGATCTACGTGGCGCTCGGTTGCGTGTTCGAGAGCCTGTCCATGCTGCTGCTGACCGTGCCGATCTTCTTCCCGATCGTTATCGGCCTGGGCTATGATCCGGTCTGGTTCGGCATCATCGTCGTCGTGGTGACCGAAATCAGCCTGATCACGCCGCCGGTCGGACTGAACGTCTTTATCCTCAAAAGCGTGGTCGGAGACATCTCGGTCGGCACCATCTTCAAGGGCGTCACGCCGTTCTGGATGATGGATATTGTCAGGCTGATCATTCTGGTGCTGTTTCCATGGCTGGTCCTGTTCCTGCCTTCGCAGATGTAAAAAGACCGCCACGATCTTTCAATTTTCCGGCCGTGCCGGTTGCAGCTCGGCTGACACCCGGCTTGTAATTTGCAATCGTGCGATGCAGCTCATCGCGCTCACCTCCCCCGGCATGGATCACATCGCCCGACGGAATTCAGAATTGAAGCAAGCCGGCCATGAAGCGCTCAAGCCATGCCGGCTCGTCCTGAATGACTTGACGTCACCCCACCTTCAGCCTATTTTCTGAGTAATCACTCAAAATTTAGGTGCCCTATGAATCTTCCCGTCTCAAATCGCGATATTTCGATACCCGAGAACTGGGAACGCTGTGGCCTTCCTGGCTGGACCTATCACTCTGACGCGTTTCTCGAGCTAGAGAAGCAGGAGATTTTCCGTAAGCACTGGCAGATCGCCTGTCATGTCTCGGATTTGCCCGAGCCAGGCAACTACATCGCCTTTGACATGTGTGGTGAGCGGGCGCTTGTCTTGCGCGGTACCGATGGCGAAGTCCGCGCGTTTCACAATATGTGCCGGCATCGTGGTGCGCGGGTGGTGGCTGATGAGCAAGGCTCCTGCAAGGGCGCGTTGATCTGCCCGTTCCACGGCTGGGTCTACAATCTTGATGGCACCTTGCGCGGAGCAGCCAAACCGAAATCCTTTCCCGATCTCGACAAGGTCGAATTCGGCTTGCAACCGCTTGAGGCGGAAATCTGGAACGGCTTCGTTTTCGTTCGCTTCGAAAAGGGTCCGCAAAGCTCGGTGGCGGAATTGTTCTCACCCTTCGCCGAGGAAATCGCCCATTTCGATATCGCCAACATGGTGCCTTGCGGCGAAACATGGACGATGGTTTCCAAGGTCAACTGGAAATCCGTCCGCGACGTCGACAATGAAGGCTACCATGTCGCCCTCGCCCATCCCGCACTTCAGGATCTCTATGGCCGCTCTTACTATGATGAGCCCTTCGTCAACGGCCTGTCGAGATCCTATGCCGAATGCAACGAGAATGGCCGCCGCTGGAGCGTTCGCAATTATCTCAAGGTCATGCAGCCACGTCCTGACATGCCGGACTACCTCAGCCGCGCATGGGTCTATTACGGACTGTTCCCCAACGCGGTTATCGGCGTGACCCCGGAGCTGGTGCAATTCTATCAGGAGTTTCCACTGTCCACTGGAGAAACCCTGCTGCGCGGCTCGATCTACCGTTACCGCGATGAGACTAGGCAACAAACTCTGGCCCGCAAACTTGCCGCCCGCATTGATTATGAGACCATGGGTGAGGATGTCCAGCTCACCGAGTGGTCCAATGAGGCGATGAAATCGAGCGCCTTCAAGGGCTTCTATCTCTCGGATCTGGAATATGGCGTGCGCAGCCATCATGACCATATCCGCGCCGTCCTGCCGATCAGCACCCTTCAGGATCGGCCGAAGGAAGATGACGTTGCACGGCTGAACTCCGAGATGACAATAAGCTTCTGATCCACGTCAGATACGGTTAAAATCAAAACACCCGCCCTAGGTTTTCCTGGGCGGGTGTTTGTATTTTGGCTACTTCAATGCGGCAATCGGGCGAAGCAGTCAGCCTTGCCAGATGCCTTCCTGGCGCAGGTCGCGCATGGTTCGCGAAATCCCTTCATGAAGGATGCCTGCCATGGTGTCGATCTGGTCGCGGGTGATCACCAGCGGCGGCGACATCACGCACATATGCACCAGCGGCCGCACCAGCAGGCCCAATTCCTGGCAATGCTTGTCGATCCGGTTTCCGACTTCGGTGTCGAGCCGGATCGGATTGTGGCTTTCACGGTCGGCAACGCACTCGATGCAAGCCATCAGCCCCATGCCCCTGACCTCGCCCACCAGCTCAAGCTCTTCCAGCGATTTCATTTTCTCATGGAAATAGGGCGTGATCTCGCGCGCATAGTCGAGCAGATTATCCTCGAGAATGTCGAGATTCTTCAACGCTACCGCACAGCCGATCGGATGGCTGGAATAGGTCAGCCCGTGGGCGTACATCGCTTCGGGATGATTGGATGCGCGCAGATTGCTGAGCAGCCGGTCTGAGACCACCATACCACCCAGCGGGAAATAGCCTGAAGTCACACCCTTGGCGAATGTGATGATGTCGGGCACGACATCGAAGCAGGCTTCGGAGGCAAACACATGCCCCAACCTGCCAAAGGCAGTGACCACTTCATCGGCAATAAACAGGATATCATTGGCAGTACAAATGTCCCGGATAGCCTTGAAATAGCCCTCCGGCGGAACAATCACCCCGCCAGAAGCCATGATCGGCTCCCCGACGAAAGCCGCGATATTCTCAGCCCCATGCTCGCGCACCGCCTCGGCAAACTCGTTGACAAGCTGATCGCGGAACGCCTCGAGGCTCATGTCCTTGGGACGGCGGAACGGATCCGGGCAGGACAGCCGGATCATCATCTCATCGGCGAAGTCCATCCAGTTTCTCGACCGCTGGCTGCCGTTCAGGCTCGCCGACAGATAGGTCGAGCCATGATATCCGCCATCCCGGCAGATGATCTTCTTCTTCCCCTCGAGCCCGCGAACATTGTTGTAAAACTGCGCAAACCGCAAGGCACTCTCCACGGCTGTCGATCCACCGGTGGTGAAGAACACATGATCGAGATCGCCCGGCGCGTGGCCGGCAATGCGGCGTGCCAGCTCTGCCGACGGCTCGTTGGTTGTGTACCAGGGAGAATTGTAGGACAGCTCCATTGCCTGCTCTTTGAGAGTATCGGCCAGAACCTCATTGCGATGACCGACATTGGTGCACCACATTCCGGCCGGGCCGTCGATCAGCTTTCGGCCCTTCTCGTCATGCACATAAACGCCCTCGCCCGACCCCAGCACACCGCGCGCTTCCGCACCGATCGAACCGGCCGACGGCCAGGGCTGGATCAGGTGATCAACGGCGTCCTGGGTGGCCTTTTTGTAAAGATTGGCTTGCTTGTCGGACATGATACGGATTTCCCGAGAGATAGGCGCAGCGCCGGATTGCAACGGCTTTGCGGCGCCATATGGATGAGTTACTGAATGGCTGTTCAGTCAATTTGGCAGAAAAACGACTTGCATTCAACTCTCTTTTGCCTTCATCTTACAGACGCCTGCTCCAGGCCATCGCGTTTGGGAGAGGCATCCCGCACACCGGCATTCGACCAGCCGGCAAGGCCGTTCACGGCGAGGAACTGCATTTGGATCCGTCTGTTTCCACATTGCCCGCTTCACGCTCCACCGGCCAATCGTCGGTCAGGCGGTTCATGCGCTCGGAGGCAGGCAGGGGCTGGCTGACAATTTCTCCGCCACTGATCTTTGCCGTGCTGCTGCTGATCGGGCCAATCATCGTCATCCTTGCCAACAGCTTCTGGTCGCAGGACTATCTGACGATAGACCACACATTCACGTTGAAGAATTACAAGGCCGCGCTGACCGAACCGATCTACCGCGATCTGTTGATGCGCTCGTTGTTCGTCTCGGTCACCGTCGCGTTCCTTACCGTCTTGCTTGCCTACCCGGTTGCCTGGTTCGTCTCGTTTTACGGCGGGCGCTACAAGGGGCTTTGGCTGTTCATCATCACCGTTCCGTTCTGGTCGGGCTATCTGCTTCGCATTTTGTCGTGGAAGGTCATTCTTGGATACAAGGGTGTGCTCAACACCGGCCTGCTTTATGTCGGCGTCATCTCCGAGCCGTTGAGCTCGCTGATCTACAACGTCAACGCCGTCATCATCACCCTTGCCCACAGCTGGGCGGCGTTCGCGATCCTGCCGATTTTCGTTTCTCTGGAAAAACTCGACCGTTCGCTTCTGGAAGCCGCCGCCGATCTGGGGGATGGCCCGCTGCGGCGGTTCCTTAGGGTCACGCTACCCTTGACCATGCCCGGCATCATTGCCGCCTTGATGATTGTCATGATCCCGACAGTCGGCGATTACGTCACCCCGAAACTGGTCGGCGGCAAGGATGGCATCATGATCGCAAACGCCATTCAGGTGCAATTCGGCAAGGCGTCGAACTGGCCGCTGGGTGCAGCGCTGGCGGTGAGCACCATGGTGATCGTCTCGATGGTCGCAGGCGCAATCATCCTGCTGCTCGCTGGCATGAAGAGGCTTCTCAAATGAAGTTTCTCCCCTCATCCCGGCGGCTGCTTTCAACCTATGTGATCATCTACGTGGCGATCCTGTATTTCCCTGTTTTGTTGCTGCCGATATTCTCTTTCAATGATTCCGCAACGCCAAAGCTGCCTTTGGTAGGTTTCACCTTCAAATGGTACGAGGGACTGGCTGGCAATGCCGCCATGCAGGGTGCGGCATGGAACTCTCTGATTGTCGGCATCACCGCAGCCATTCTGAGCACCGTTCTAGGCATTTGCGCTGCCCGCGCCATGACCCGCCACCGCTTTCGCGGCAAGGGCGCGGCCAGCGGCCTGATCATGGCACCGCTGATCCTGCCCGAGATCATCATCGCTATTTCCCTGCTCGTTGTGATGCTGGGTCTAGGCATGCAGCTCTCGCTGATCACCGTCATCTTGGGGCATCTCCTCATTTGCGTCCCCTATTCTGTCACCGTTCTGGTCTCTGGCTTCGAAGGCTTTGATCCCAGCATGGAAGAGGCCTCGCGCGATCTTGGAGAAACATCTTTCGGAACCTTGCGGCGGGTAACGCTGCCCATGCTGGCCCCGTCGATCGTCTCAAGCCTGCTGGTAACCTTCACCATCTCGCTCGACGAGTTCATTCTCGCGTTCTTCCTGAGCGGCTCGGAGCCCACCTTGCCGGTCTATATCTGGGGTCAGTTGCGCTTCGCCGCCAAGCTTCCCAACGTGCTGGCGCTCGGGTCGATCCTGATTGCCGCGTCACTCGTTCTGCTGACCGCGGCAGAGATCTTCCGCCGTCGGGCCGAACGGAAAATGACGGTCCGCCCATGAGGAGTACAGCCCATGCCGAATGATGAACTGCCAAAGCGGATAGGTAAAATATGACCACCGACCCGATGATTGAAATCAGGAACGTCGACAAGAGTTTCGGCACGTTTCGCGCGCTCGACACACTCAACGCCTCGATTGCGGAAGGCGAGTTCTTCTCGCTTCTGGGACCCTCAGGATGCGGCAAGACAACGCTTCTGCGGATGATCGGCGGCTTTGACGACCCCTCCTCAGGAGAAATTTTGATCAGTGGCAAATCCATGGCCGGGATCCCGCCAAATCTGCGCCCCACCAACATGGTGTTTCAAAGCTACGCTATCTTTCCCCACCTCAATGTTTCCGAAAATATCGCTTATGGTCTCAAGCGCCTGCGCCTCAACCGCGCTGAGGAAGAGAGCCGGGTCAAGGAGGCGTTGGCGCAGGTCGAACTCTCCGGTCTTGGGCCGAGAATGGGCAACCAGCTCTCTGGTGGACAGCGCCAGCGCGTCGCCCTGGCCCGGGCTCTGGTGATGCGTCCGAAGGTGCTGCTGCTGGATGAGCCATTGTCAGCGCTCGACAAGAACCTGCGCGAACAGATGCAGGTAGAACTCAGGCATCTGCAGCGCCAGATCGGAATAACCTTCGTGCTGGTCACGCACGACCAGTATGAGGCGCTCAGCATGTCCGACCGCATCGCGGTTATGTTCTCCGGTCAGATCGCCCAGATCGCCGACCCCAAGGAAATCTACCAGAATCCCGCCACAAGGCAGGTAGCCGATTTTCTCGGCGGCATGAACTTCCTGACCTCGTCGCATCTTGTTGTTAGCGGCACGGATTTCAAGGCGACACTGCCCGGCATCGGCGACATCACCGGGCATTTGTCCGGAAAGGCGATTTCGGATCAGTCAAAAGCAATCATCGGCATCCGGCCCGAGCGGCTGCGCATTGTCTGGGAGGGCGAAACCGCCGACCCCTTGATCACCGGCAAGGTGGTCGACCGCAACTACTTTGGCGAGGTGACGTCGCTGGTGGTCTCTGTCGAGGGACAAGGCGAGCATCTGTCGGTGGTCGAAACCAACGATTTCGGCGCCGACGACATTCCGGTCGGCTCGGATATCCGCATCACTTACGACCGCGACGCCTTCGTCATCATGCAAGGCTGAAAAAGTTCAAATTGCCGACCGGCAAACCTTCGGTTTCCACTGGCCTACGGAGCGTGGAAAACGCCACAGCGAACAGCCAATCCTGTGGCGGGCCTTACGAAGCCGGAAGTGCTTACAAGTTTCCAGCCTTTCTTTTGAAGATCATGTTTTGTAGCGCCGAATCGATTGCCCCATACCCACCGCCACCTCTTGCGGTTCGGATTTGGGGAGAACGTCATATTGATCAACATACTTGCGCGTACCGAACTGCTTTTGGAATCACCTTTGCATTTGATGCTGACAGGCATCATGCGTTTTCGGTTCATTGACTTGGAAATTTTATCAATGGTCGAAGGAGTGACCCATCCCGTGGCTTCTGCCAGGGCATTGGTAGACGCTACTGAAAAGCAAAGAACAACAGCGAGCGCGATCGCTTTTGATAAGGCAAAAACCGTCCTGAACATAACCACTACCCTCCCAATATTTGATATCTCTATCAAAGACCAAGCAACCCTTGATATCAACAACCAATTGCAATCCATTCAAATGAGTTTGAATGGAGTCTTGGAGTGCAAGCATCTTCAGTCAGAATCTGACGGACAGTGCATGGGCGATGAAAAGGGCGCCGCAATACGGCGCCTTTTCCTGCAGTATGATGAAACAGCTGAAACCCGTTAGTATCCGGCTTTGATCTTTTCGAATTCGGCAATCATTTTCTGCTTCAGCTCCGACGGGATTGGCGACTGGAACAGGGTCTTGTCGACAAACGCCGTAACATCCCCATAGCCTGCGCCATCCAGTGTTTCGGCATCAATTGCCGCCATGCCCTTGGCGTTGGAGTGGCCATAGCCCCATTCGGAAACGATGTAGGACGAGACTACCGGATCGAGTGTGGCATTGATGTAATCATAGGCCTTGTCTTCACTGCCTTCGCCATCGTTCAACAGCACGTAGCCGCAGACCCATGTCGACAGACCTTCGTCGGTGTCCTTCTTGATTGCCACCGGCACTTCGTCGGCGATCAGTGTGGTGGCGGTTTCGTTCCAGGCCCAGGCCAGATCAACTTCCTCACCGGCCATCGCCTGGCTCAGTTCGGTATTGTCGGTCCAGTAAAGACGCACGTTCTTGTGAACCTCGCGCAGAAAGGCTGAGGCCTCTTCAAACTGCGCGTCAGTCATCTTCGCCCAATCCGTCAGGCCGATGGCGAGCGACGCCAGCGCATAGGCATCATCGACGCTATCACCGATGGACACGCGGTCCTTGAATTTGGGGTCTGCAAAGGCTGTGAGCGATTTGATGTCAGCCTCGTCCACATTATCGGTCCGGTAGGTGAGCGCTGTGTTGCCCCATTCAAACGGCACCAGCCAGGCCTTGCCGTCTTCGGTCGTCATCAGATCCTTCATCGCATGGAACCCGGGCAGGATATTATCCCATTCAGGAATCCGCGACGTATCGAGCGGCTTGAGCAGACCTGCATCACGCCATTTCACCACACTCTGCGAGCATGGATGCGCGACATCGGCCTTGAACCCGGTCCTAAGCTTCTGGAATGCTTCCTCTTCGTCACCGAAGAATGCAAACGAAGGCGAACCGCCGTGCTTCTCGACATAGGCCGGATGAAACGCCGGATCTTCGTAACCCGCCCAATCGAACACGGTGAGTTCGCCATCATCGGCCGATGCCGTCATCGGAGCGACACCGAGCGACAAAGCGACGGCGAAACTGAAAATCAAACCTCTGGATAATTTCTGTTGCATAATTGCCTCCTTTATTAGTCTTCTGTGTGAAATTTCGACGGTGTTCCGTCGGTTGCGAAGTGCTTTGGAAAAATCGTGCACATCGTATCGAGAACCACCTTGAGCGCTGTTTCGCGCTTGTAATCCTTGCCAAACAGCATCATCCGAAGCCACAGCCCTTCCTGCATGGCGTAGATAGCGTCGGCAGTGCTCTGCGCGTCATAGGCATAACCAGCTTCCTGCTTGGCCACCCGGCAGATCGCGGCCAGCGTGGTGCGGTACTTCTCATCCCGCTCCCATGCCAGCTTGTGATAGGTCGGCCTCGACTTGGCTTCGGTGATCAGGGCGAACCAGGCCGCAAGCTTGCGATGGGTGCAGATCTTCCGGTCGAGATCAGCCGTCACCATCGCCAGCAATTGCGAAGCTGTATCGGTCTCCGCCTTTTTCACTACGGACAGCCAGTTTGCCGTGTACTCGTCCTGCAAAAACCTGATGGTCTCGCTCAGCAGATTGTCCTTGCTGGTGAAGTGAAAATTGACAATCCCGCGTGACAGCCCCGCACCGTCGGCCACGTCGGCCAATGTCGTTGCCGCATAGCCGCGCTTGGCCAGCGAATCGATCGTCGCATTGATCAATTGTTCCCGGCGCAGCGCCTTGGGTTCACGCCGCCGTGCTGATTCAGCCACTTGTGTGGCGGGCGCAGCAGTCTCCTCTTTGTGTCCTTCGCTCAGTGCCTTGCTCCCTCTAGATCCCTGCGGTCATCGACCGGGCCTGGTTCCGAACACATGCGTCGGACAATGCTCTCCGCTGTCGAGCACCGTCTGCATGGCGCTCCAGGTCTTGATGTTCTTGTCGACATACTCAGTCCCGACCGCCTCGGCGACCGGCCTGTACAATGGCCCCTTGAGCCGCTCCAGCTCACCGCGCGCCACATCGCGATACCAGGCATTGCGGTTGACCGTACGGACATCGGCAAAGCCGGCTATGGCCATCGCCGCTTCATACCGTGCTGCCGACGCCATGCCGAAACTCAATCCTTCGGCATCGAGATATGTCCGCATCGCCTCGGATGGCTCGTCATCATGCGACGTCAGCCAATCGCTGGCGGCAAACCGCCCGCCTGGCTTGAGCACGCGGTAGATATCCTCAAACAACGCTTCCTTGTCCGCCACATGGATGAGCGCATCTTTGGAAAACACCACATCAAAGCTCTGGTCCGCGAATGGCAGCGGACCCGGCGCACCGCGTACGAAGCTGGCCCGGTCCGCCAGCCCATGCTCAGCGGCACGTCTGGTCGCCAGATCAACGACAGGCTGCTCCACATCGAACCCGACAATGCCTGCAGGCTGGTACTCACGTGCCAGAAACAGCGTGATCCCACCCGATCCACATCCGACGTCGAGCACTTGTTTGCCCGAAAATTCGATGTCAGCGACGACCCGGTGAACTTCATCGGGGCCGCCGGGCGACAAGAAACCTTCGCCCCAAAGTGCTTCCAGGAACCGGATTGCTCTATCGTCATATTCCGGCGCGGCTGCCTCTGAAGGATCGCCAGCATGCGCCTTTGATGTCGAAACGGGGAAGCCATCCGTCATGATGGGTCGTGGTCCTCACTCAATCGATTTCCTGAATTATTGGCGCAAAGCATCATCAATGCAACAAATTTGTTGAACGTTCATTCAATAACGATCGTCAACAAGCGCTTTTTCCGACTTGGAATAGGTCCTCAACGGCCGGAAAAAACAGTCGCGGCATACCCGCCACTGAACAGCAAATGTCAGCCTGAGCAGACATCGCCAAGAACACCCGGGCGAATACAACTCTCTTCAAAACCGGTCTGCATAGTCCGGGATGAGAAGCCGCAAATGTGCGAAAGCAGCATCGAGTGCATTCTCGCGCGTAATCGGATGGCCTTGCATATGTATCTGCAGCCACAAGCCGTCAGTAAAGGCATCAATGGACTGGGTCAGCAGATCCGGGTCTGGCCCTCCCGACAGGATCACAAGATCCCGGCAGCTGCTCAGCATCGCGTCGTTTCGCGCGGTCTCTGCTTCCACGCAAATCTTGTTGTAGAGCGGCTGTGCCCCGGCCTCGCCCCAGAACGAAAACCACAGAGCCAGTTTGGTCTGGCTGCAGATTTCAGGGCTGAAATCCACCCGGATAAGCTCGAGAATACGGTCAAGCGGATCGGGGAAAGCAATCGCTTTTTGCCAGGCTTGCCGATACTCCTGCAGCATTCGTGACAGGGTTTCGGTCAGGAGGCCTTCTTTGTTCTTGAAATGAAAAACCAGCACACCCTGGGACACTCCAGCCATCGCCGATACGCTGGCAAATGTTGTGCCGCTGATGCCATGGCGCGCCACCACCTCAACCACAGCTTCAATCACCCGTGCTTGTGTGCGAATGCTGGTCGGAGAGACCTTCTGAGCATCTGCCTGTCGCGTCATACAAAACCTCTAGCGCACAGACAGGAAAGATAACAGAACAAATTTTTTGACTGAACGCTCAGATTATTCTAGCCTTGTTTTTTATCACACCCGGGGCGGACCATGAAATATGACGCAATCATCGTAGGCGCGGGCCACAATGGCCTTACGGCCGCTTGCTTTATGGCCCGAGCGGGACTGAAGACCCTTATCGTCGAAAAAGAAGATCATGTCGGAGGCGCGGCTGTCAGCTTGTCGATGACGCCAGGCTGGACCTATTCCAACTGCTCCTATGTCTGCTCGCTGCTGCGGCCCGAAATCATTCGCGCGCTGGAACTGCCGAAGTTCGGCTTGCAGGTGATCCCCTATGAAGGCGGCGGCGTCTTCGATTCGAAAGGCGAATATTTCGCCTACATGTCCGACCATGACGCGCTGCGCCGGGAGCTGATCCGTCATTCCCCACGCGATGCAGATGGCTATGAGCGCTACTCCCGTGCGGTGATGCGCCAATGCAAGTTCATCAAGCCGCTGCTTTTGCGCACCGCACCGGATCCAGCTTCGCTGAAACCACGCGACATCTCGGAGCTGCTTTATATTCTCAAGCGGTTCCATGGACTTGGCGCTCGCGAAATGGCGGAAACCGTCCGCTTCTGGACCATGTCGATTGCCGAATATCTCGACCAGTATTTCGAAACGCCGATGATCAAGGCCTATATCGCAGGCTCGGGCATCATCGGCACCGGCCTCGGACCCTACTCCCCCGGCACAGCTTACGTGCTGTTGCATCACTATATGGGCGAAGTCGACGGCGCCATCGGCGCCTGGGGCTTTGCCCGCGGCGGCATGGGATCAATCACCCAGGCCATGGCACGCTCGTTTGAAGCGTCCGGCGGGGAAATTCGCACCGGCTCCGGCCTTGATCATTTCGCTGTGAAGGATGGAAAAGTCCGTGGCGTAGTACTCGAAAATGGTGACGAGCTCCACGCCGAAACAGTCGTCTCTGGAATGGATGTGCGGCGCACATTTGTCGATCACACCGATGAAAAAGAGCTCCCGCAAGACTTCGTCAAGGGCGTCAAACGCTACCGCTTCCGCGGCTCGTCGGGAAAACTCAACGTCGCGCTCGACGACATGCCAAGCTTCACCGGCGCACCGAAAGACGCTTCGTTCCTGCGTGGTGACCTGCATTTCCTCGATGACATGGCCGAGATCGAACGCGCCTATGATGACTGGAAGGACGGCCGCTGGTCGGCCAGTCCCTATGTCGATTTCCTGATCCCGACCCAGATCGATCCGACCATGGCGCCGCCAGGCAAACACTACGCCACGATCTTCGTGCAGTACGCGCCCTACCAGTTGGCCAACGGCGAATGGGATGACACCAATCGTGAAGCCTTCGCCGAAACCGTGATCTCCAAGATCGAGCGCCACAGCCCTGATTTCCGCAAGCTGATTGTCCACAAGGAGATCAGAACCCCGAAGGACATCGAGGACCAGGTCGGCCTTACAGAAGGCAACATTTTCCAGGGCGAACTGACATTCGATCAGTTGCTGTTCAACCGTCCGGTGCCCGGCTATGCGCAGTACCGCTCGCCGATCAAGGGTCTTTATATGTGTGGTTCGTCCACCCATCCCGGCGGCGGTGTCATGGGTGCTCCCGGCGCCAATGCGGCGCGCGAAGTGCTGAGCGACCTTGGCCACAAGATCAACATGGGGCTATCGGCATGAGCGGGCGCTATGACGCAATCATCATCGGCGCTGGCCACAATGGCCTTGTCGCCGCCGCCCTGTTGGCGCGGAAGGGCCGCAAGGTTCTGGTGCTGGAAGCCCGCGATCATGTCGGCGGCATGCTCGGCGATGCCGGTTTCCGCGTGGCTCCCCTGCCCTACGCTCTGCGTCCGGAAATCATCAAGACGCTGGGCCTCCCCGCACAGCTGATGGGCACATCGAAACCCGTCGAAACCATCTCGTTCAATCCGAACGGGTCACTCATCACCATTCTCGGCGGTCAGGCGAGCGGCGTTGATGCAAGCATGGCCCAAGCCTACGCCGCATTCCACGCCAGGCTTGGCCGTCAGGCCAAGGCGCTCGGCGTGATGATGCTTCAATCGCCTCCCGGTCTGGGCAAGGCAACCCTCGGCGAGATGGCGTCACTGGGTCGTATGGCGTTGAAGATGCGCCTGCTCGGCAAGACAGAAATGCGCGACCTCTTGCGCATCATCCTGTCCAACGCCTGGGATCTGCTCAACGACGAAATCGGCGACGGGCCTCTTGCCGGTGCGCTGGCGATGGATGCCACGCTTGGCGGCGCCATGGGACCGCGCTCACCCGGCACGGTTCTCACCTTGTTGTACCGGATGGCCTCGCACTCCGCGCACGGCAATGGCTTGCGGGTCATGCCGGAAGGCGGGCCGGACGCTCTGGTCAAGGCCTTGAGCGAGTGCGTGACTGCCGCAGGCGGCGAAATCCGCACCGGTGCGGCTGTGGAAAAGATCCTGGTCGATGAAGACCGGGCGGCAGGTGTCCGGCTCCAGTCCGGCGACGAAATCGCAGCACCTTTGGTGCTTTCCAATGCTTCGCCAAAAACCACACTGATGACGCTTCTCGGTGTCGAGCATCTTGATGGCGAATTCGTCCGGCGCTGCCGCAACATGGCCGCAAAAGGCATGGTCAGCCGTCTCGACTTTGACATCTCCGACATGCCTGCGCTTGGAAGTGGAGGCACGACCACCAACGGCCAGCGGCTGGTTATTGCACCTACCATGCAGGCGATCGAAACCGCATTCAATGCCGCCAAATACAGAGATATTCCAGAACGGCCGGTGTTCGAGGCCACCTATGATGGCGCCGCCAAGCGGCTTTGCGTCAGCGCCCAGTTCACCCCTTATGATCTGAACGGCGGCTGGACTGACGACGCCAAGGCAAAACTTTCAGCCTCGGTCCTTGCCGTTCTGGACGAAGCTCTTCCGGGAACGTCTTCCGCCGTCACCGCCAGCCGTGTGATGTCGCCCGTCGATATCGAAACCGGCTACGGAGCCGCCGGCGGGCATTGGCACCATGGCGAATTGCGGGTCGACCAGTTGTTGATGCTGCGCCCGTTCGACGGTGCCGCCCAATACAGAATGCCGGTGGCAGGCCTCTATCTATGTGGTGCAGGCGCCCATCCCGGAGGCGACATTTCCGGCGCTCCCGGCTTCAATGCAGCCCGCGCCGCAATGCGCGATCAGGGGAACTGACATGGCAGCCAAAGCAAAACCAATCGCACAGGTCGTCTCTGGACTGGAACCGAGCCCGTTCCACGACCGCCTGGTTACCCACAACCGTCAGCAGGCCTGGACGAACTGGATGGGATACGCCTCCCCTTCCGTGCTCGACAGTGTCGAATTCGAATATTTCGCCATCCGCAACCAGTCGACGCTGTTCGACATTTCGCCGATGTGCAAATACGCAATCACCGGCCCGGACGCGGAAGCCGTGGTCAACCGGCTGGTGACACGCGATATTCGCAAGCTCAAGCCGGGCCGCGTTGCTTACTGCATCTGGTGCGATGAAGATGGCCGTGTCGTTGATGACGGCACGGTCTTCCGGCTTTCAGCCACCGAATTCCGGCTGTGCTGCCAGGAACCGCAGCTCTCCTGGCTGGAAGATATCGGCTGGGGCTTCGACGTTTCAATCCGCGACGTCACACGGGAGGTCGCCGGCCTGGCGCTGCAAGGCCCCACCAGTTGCGCGCTGCTCAAGGATCTGGGCCTGGACGGCATCGAGACCCTCAAGACATTCGGGATCGCGGAGTTCAGGATCGGCGGCGCTGACGTCACTATTTCCCGAACCGGCTTTACCGGCGATCTCGGTTATGAGCTGTGGATGGCACCCGCCGACGCGCTCAAGGTCTGGGACGCCCTGATGCAGGCTGGCAAGCTTCGAGGCCTGCGTGTCATCGGCTATGAAGCACTGGATATGGCGCGCATTGAAGCCGGTTTCCTTTTGCCGAACGCCGATTTCCTGTCAGCGCAAACGGTGCTGAGAGCCGACCGGGCGAGCACACCTTATGAGCTTGGACTCGAATGGCTGGTGGCACTCGACAAGCCCCATTTCAACGGCCGCCGTGCTCTTGTCGATCTGTCCAAAAAGACACCAACCCGCAAGCTGGTCGCCATCGAGATCGAGCGTGACAAGCCGGCCCACCACGCACTTGTCTACCACAAAAAAACGCGCGAGGTCGGCATGGTGACGTCAGCCCTGTGGTCTCCGACCTGCAAACGCAATATTGCCTATGCTTGGCTTGACGCGCCCTATGGCCAGTCAGTCACCGACGGTCTCTGGGTCGAGATCTACCTGCAGAAGGAAATCAAATGGCAGCGCCGCATGGCCAAATGCCATCTTGTCGACAAGCCCTTCTTCGTGCATCCACGCAGATCTGCCACCCCGCCGGCGGATTACTGAACCCGGAGCGCCAATCGTGCTGCTGATAAAAACCGAAACTGAAGAGGACGAGCGGCAACTCAAGTTGCTGTCGTTGCCTCTTGGCGCACTGGATTCCGGCTGGCACCGCTATGGCGCGGCGATGTATTTCTACCAGCATGGCAAACTCAACGCCGAAGCGCTCGAAGCCTACCGCATCTGCTGCAATCTCGACTTCGAAGATCCTGCGGCGGTCGCCCGCTCGCGCCGAACCGCCGATAAAACCGGTTGACTCCACCTATCTTCAACGAATACCAAAATCTTCAATATTATCTAGTTTCTTGGAGATCCAGGTGTTCGGTTTCAAGCATGACGACGCGGCGACAGTTGTGCAGTTCATAGCCGAGCAAGTCCGCCGGGATATTTCCTTCGGCGTATTGCCTCCGGATTCCCGGCTCAAGATCGAGGATTTGCGCCAGCGCTACGGCGGCAGTGCCCACTCCTTCCGTGAAGCGCTGACACTGCTTGCCAACGAAGGCATTGTCGAAGCCAATACCCAACGCGGATTTCGCGTGGCATCGGCATCGCAGGCCGATCTCGAGGATGTCACACGCTTGCGCGCCGAGATCGAGGGCCTTGGCCTCAAATGGTCGATGAAACACGGCGCCGTGCGCTGGGAAGGCGAACTGATCGCCGCCCGCCACGCCGTTGATCGCGCCGACCAGGCGGTTATGGGCGACATCGATGCTCTGGCGCTCGAATGGGACGAAGCCAATCGCGAGTTTCACGCAGTCCTCGTATCGCGCTGCAATTCACCGCGGCTGATCGAGTTCCAGTCCCGGTTGTTTTTGGAAAGCCGACGGTTCCGCTTCGCAGTACTCAAGGAACGCGGCATCATCTCCGGGGAACTGACAACAATGCGCAACAGACTGGTCGAAGCAGTTCTTGCCCGTAACGAACAGCAAGCGTCCGAGGCGCTCGACAGGCTCATTCTTGAGCCGTTTGGAAGCCTGAGACTTTAGTTTCGGCGTGCGGGAGGAGTGTCAAACCAGCACGTGAGAACAAGACAATCGACACAACATGATCAAAGGGAGGATCACATGATCAAGACGACACGCAGAACGGCACTTTCAATGTTTGCCGCCACAGCAATCGGGCTGGTGACAATCGCAGGGATGTCCACCGCCGCACAAGCGGCAGATGCCATCAAGATCGGCATTCTGGCCTTCACTTCGCATTCGCCGAGCATGATCGCCGAGGCCAAGGGCTATTTCGGCGAACAGGATCTGGATGTCGAATTCATCAAGTTCCAGGCAGCACAGCCTATGGCCATTGCTATTGCCTCAGGTGATATCGATTTCGGCATGACCGCCATTTCCGGCGGTCTCATCAGTCTGGCCGAGAAAGGTGCAGTCCGCATCATCGGCGGCGCGCTTCAGGAAACACCTGAAATCTCCGGCCAGAAAATCCTGGCCTCCAAGGCAGCCTATGATGCTGGCGTCACCAGCCCCGACAAGCTCGCCGGCCACACCTTCGGTGTGACCACTGCCGGATCATCGTTCCATTACATGGCCCACAAGATCGCCGACAAGGCCGGTTTCGCTCGCTCGGAAATCAAGATCACACCGATGCAGAAGGTACCCGCCGTGATCGCCGCACTGAAGTCGGGCCAGATCGACGCCTGGTCGATCGTTCCAAACATAGCCGGAGCGTTGACCAAGGGCCCCGAAGTCGTCGAAATCGGCAACATCTCCGATTACGTCGACAACTATCAGGTGACCACGGTTTTCACGTCGACAAAGAACGTCACCGAAAACCGCGATCTGGTCACACGCTTTCTCGCTGGCCTTTCCAACGGCATTGCCGATTACAACGCCGCTTTCGTCGATAAAACCATGAGCGCCGATGAGGTCGCGGAAATCACAGGGATTGTGCACAAATATGTCTATTCCGACCAGCCCATCGAAAAGGCTGGACCGCGTATTGCTGCGGGTGCAATGCGGATCAATGCCGGTGCGAAACTCAACATGACCAGTGTTGAAGACCAGTTGGCATGGTTCCAGTCGGAAAAGCTCGCGCCTGAAGGCGTCACCATGGCCGATCTCGTCGACACCAGCTTTGTCGAGACCTATTGAACGGCTGAATTGATCAGCCAGTCAGCGTTCCGCAGCCACTTGCGCTGCGGAACGCTATTCCCGATTCCAACCAGGAAGACCCTGCCATGGAACTGATCCTGGATCGCGTCAGCCATTCCTACGGTGACGTTGAAGTTTTGAGCGACATTTCCCTTTCCGTTGGCTCGGGCGAAATCGTCTGCATCGTCGGCCCCTCGGGGTGCGGCAAGTCAACTCTGTTGCGCATCCTTGGCGGTCTGGAAAAGCCTGACGGGGGCGCGGCACTGATTGCCGGAGACCCACCGGCAGACAGTTTCAACCCGCTAACCTATGTGTTCCAGGATTTTGCCCTGCTGCCCTGGCGCACGGTTGAGGGCAACATCAGCCTGGTGCTTGAGGATCACGCCGTTCGCAAGGACAAGGCGCGCGCCATTATTGCCGATGTGTTGGCCCGAACCAAGCTTTCCGAATTCGCTCATGCCTGGCCGCGTCAATTGTCGGGCGGCATGAAGCAGCGCGTCGCAATCGCCCGGGCGCTGTCGGTCAACCCGGCTGTCATGCTGATGGATGAGCCGCTGTCGGCGCTCGACAGCCAAACCCGTGAATTGCTGATGGACGATCTCATCGAGCTTTGGGGTCAGGTCGGCTTTTCCGCCTGCTACATCACCCACAATCTCGCTGAAGCAGTCCGGCTAGGTCATCGCATCGTCATGCTGTCGCGCCGGCCGGGACGGATTCGCGAGATTGTCGACATCGACATTCCGCTGAGCGAGCGGGTTAATTATCCTGCGGAGACCGCTGCGATCCAGCGCCGGCTTTGGGAAGCCATGCGAGACGAGGCCCGCGCCGCAGACCGGGAGCTGTCCGATGTCGCTTGACGCCACCAACGAACATCCTGAGCAACCCCGCCGCAATACCAGCGACCTCCAGCAGAGCCGCCAGGGCATGGTCAAACCTGTGCCGTTCCGCGGCGCCGGCTTTGTTCACACCCAGCACCGTTTCATCGCGCCTCTGTTGTTTGTGGCTCTGGTCATCCTGTGGGAAATCGGCTCGCAAACCGGCTTCATTTCCAACATCGCCCTCCCCGCCCCGTCGGAAGCCGCCGGTGCGATGTCCGATCTGTTCGAAACGGGCATGATCTGGAAACACCTCTCGGCAAGCCTTTACCGGCTGGTGATCGGCTGGAGTCTTGGAAGCCTGATCGGCGTTTTTGTCGGGCTCGCCATCGCGTTGTTTTCGCTTGTGCGCGCTGGCGTCTCGCCGTTCATCTCGGCATTGTTTCCAATCCCGAAAATTGCCTTGTTGCCGCTGTTCATCATCTGGTTTGGCATCGGTGAAGGCTCGAAAGTGGCCACCATTCTGTTCGGCGTGTTTTTCCCCACCGTTATCGCCACCTATGGCGGCGTCGACAATGTCGACCGCAACCTGATCCGCATGGGGCAGTCCTTCGGCCTCTCGTGGATGTCTATCGTCCGCAAGATCATCATTCCGGGCGCCTTGCCGGCGATCCTCTCCGGTTTCCGGATTTCCGCTTCGATTGCCATTATCCTGCTGGTTGCCGCCGAAATGATCGGCGCCGAATTCGGCATTGGCGCCTACATCCTGATGGCCGGGGCACTGTTTGCCACCGACCAGCTGATTGCAGGCGTGGCAATGCTCTCGATCCTCGGCCTGACTGTTGGCTGGTTGATCAGCAGGGCCGAACGCCTGCTGTTGAGCTGGCGCGCCTAATCTATCGGCATAAAAAAGGCCGGACGCACCCAAGCGTCCGGCCCCTTCATTTCATAGTTTCAGATTACGACTTGAGCTTGGTCCAGACCTTTTCGCGCAAGTCCTTGGATGCTGGCGAGCAAGCCTTGTAGGCGCGCAGGCGGTCATTGTATTCCGCTGGCGTATTGACCGCAGGGTCCGCCTTGAGATCCTCTTTCAGGAACTCGCCGGAACCAGCCACAGCGTTGGAATAGCCAGTGTAGTTGGACGCAATTGCAGCCACCTCAGGTGACATCATCCAATTGACGAAGGCTTTTGCCTCTTCCATGTTCGGCGCATCCTTGGGAACGGCGATCACGTCGGTCCAGAAGGTGGTGCCTTCTTTCGGATAGACATAGACAACCTCAGGCTTCTTCGCCTTCACCCGGTGCGCAGCACCGTTCCACTGCATGTGAACCGGAACTTCGCCAGCAATCATCCGGTCAATGGTTCCGTCATTGGAATAGAGCTTCACATCCGGCTTCTGCGCCATCAGCACGTCGAGGATCACCTGGGCTTCGGCCGGGTCCTCGGTGCATTTGTCGATGTCCTTGTAATAAGCGGCTGCATTCCACACGTCCGACATTTCGTTGAGCATGGCGATCTTGCCTTTCAGCTCTTCGGCCGGCTCGAAGATTGCCTTCCAGCTCTCTTCCATCTTGCCGCCGGGAACCATTGCAGGATCGTAGGTAAATCCGGTCGTGCCCCACATGTAGGGTGCCGAATAGTCGCGGTTTTCATCGCCGGCCATGGTCGTAAAAGCCGGAAGCAGGTTCTTGAAGTTTTCCATCTTGCTGACGTCGATCTTCGCCAGCATGCCCTTTTCAACCATCACGCCGAGAGTTGTGCTGCCTGGGAAGATCACGTCATAACCGCCGCCGCCTGCCTGCAGCTTGGCCAGAAGATCTTCTTCCGAGGCAAAATTGTCGACCGTCACCTTGGTTCCGGTTTCCTTCTCGAAACGCTCGAGCAGTTCCGGTGCGAAATAGTTCGACCAGTTGTAAAGATGCAGTTCACCAGCCGCCATCGCGCTGCCGCTCAATGCGGTCAGCGCAATTGCCGACGCCATCAGCAATTTGGCGGTATGCTTTCCTACCCTGTTGTTCTTGATCATGAGTTGCTCCAATTGTTTGTGGGCTTTGTGTCTCAATCGGGCCCTGATTTCCGATTTTGATCCCGCCCCAGGAAGAGGGACAGGGAGACAAGAGAGAGCGACAAGAGCAGCATCAACGAGGAGATCGCATTGACCTCCGGGGTAACGCCGGTTCTCACCAAACCAAAGATATAGATCGGCAATGTCGTCGACCCTGCACCGCCGAGGAAGAACGTGGTGACAAAATCATCGAGCGAGATGATGAAGGCCAGAACCAAGCCTGACAGAATTCCAGGGATCAGCTGTGGCAGCGTCACCCGCCAAAAGGCTCGGACCGGATTGGCGTACAGATCCGCCGCCGCTTCACCGATTTTGGGATCCATGCCCTCCAGCCGCGCCCGGATAGGCAGATAGGCGAAGGGAATGCAGAACACTATATGACCGATGATCACGGTGCCGAGACCGAAGGTAAGCCCGAGACTGGCAAAGAACATCAGGGTTGCGACAGCCGGCACGATTTCGGGAACCGTGATCGGCAGGGCAAACACCGCATTGATGCCGGTTTTGCCCAGAAACCTGTCATTGCTGGCCATCCGCAGCGCCGCCAGTGTGGCAAGCGTCGTCGCACTCACCGAGGCGATCGATGCGATGATCAGCGAATTGGTTGCAGCCCCGACAATGTCACGGTTGGCAAACGCCAACCGGTACCAGTCGAGCGAAAATCCGGTCCACACCGTCACCGTCCGGTTCTCGTTGAACGACAACGCAATCAGGATCAGAATCGGCAGGTAGACATAGGCAAAGAACGCTGCCGTGGCGGTAAACAACCCCGGCCAATGCCGCGCGTCGCCTGGAAAAGCGCTGCTTCTGAACGGATTGAGTTTCATTGTGATCCCTCCAGAGTGCCCCGATATTTGCGCGCATAAGCCCCGAGAGAAACCAGCACCAGCGCCAGCAGGAACAATCCCAGAGCCGCACCAAACGGCCAGTTTCGTGCAGCACCAAACTGAAACCCGATCAGGTTGCCGATCATCAATGTCTTGCCGCCACCCAGAAGCTCCGGCGTGATATAGGCGCCAAGTGCCGGCACGAAAACCAGCACGCAGCCGGCGACGATGCCTGGAAAAGCCAAAGGCAGGATAACCCGCCGGATGGTCTGCCAGCGATTGGCATAAAGATCGAACGAAGCCTCGACCAGTCGAAAGTCCATTTTCTCAAGGCTTGAATAGATCGGCAGCACCATGAAAGGCAAAAACGAATAGGTCAGCCCCACCGCGACGGCGAAGGAATTGTGCAGCAGCGGCAATGGCTCGGAAATGATCCCCAGCCACATAAGAGTCGAATTGATCGTTCCATGGTCGCGCAGCAGCAGGATCCAGGCGTAATTGCGCACCAGCAGATTGGTCCAGAACGGCAACGTCACCATGAACACCAGGACCGCTTTCCATTTGCGGTCCCGGGTCGCCATGAACATGGCAACCGGCAGCCCCACGGCCAGCGAAATCACCATGGTCAGGAACGACAGCCAGACCGACCGCAGGATGATGAACATGTAATTGATGTTCAGCGCCAGGGTGCCATCAAGTTCGCGCTCGAAAAACAGCCTGACATAGGCCTCAGCGCTGAATTGGTCCCACAGCACCCCGCCGGAATAATCCCTGCCCCTAAACGAGATATAGGCCATCAACCCCAGCGGCACGATCATGAAGACAGTGATTGCCAGCAGCGCCGGCCCGATCAGCAGAGCGCGATACAGAGTATTCTTTCCGGCCCGGGTCATGACGGATCGTCAACCAGCACGGATACAGATGAAGGCTCGACCGACCAGCCTATCTCGTCGCCTTTTGCAAACGAGCGGCTCTGTGCCGTATTGTTTTGCAAACGCGCCCGCATTTCCAGGCCATCAGCCAGCTTGAAATGAAAGATCGTATCTGTGCCGTGATAGACCACATTGGAAACAACGCCCGGCAGAGTTCCCGCCGATGGTTTCGACAGTTCGATGCGCTCGGGCCTGACGGCGAGCATCGCAGCCGCACCCTTTTTCAGGTCGGATTTATCGTCAGAGCGCAAGGCTCCAACACCCGGTATCAAATACTCACCCTCACCCGTTGCTTCTGTTGGCAGCAGGTTGATCTCGCCGATAAAGCCGGCAACGAACCTGTGTTGCGGCTTGTCGTAAATCTCGCGCGGTGATCCGATCTGGAGAATTTCGCCGCCATTCATCACCGCGATCCGGTCCGACATGGTCAACGCCTCATCCTGATCGTGGGTGACGAAGACAAAGGTAATTCCAGTGTCGGTCTGCAGCCGCTTGAGTTCCAGCTGCATTTCCTTGCGCAATTGCAGATCAAGCGCTGACAAAGGCTCATCAAGCAACAGCACCTTGGGCTGCGGCGCCAGTGCCCGCGCCAGCGCTACGCGCTGTTGCTGGCCACCCGAGATTTGCGTGATCCTGCGGTCAGCCATGGCTTCAAGCCGCACCAGCCGCAACATATCCGCGGTCACCGACTTGATCTGGTCTTTGGGGCGCCCCAGCATCTCAAGTCCGAACGAGATGTTTTCGGACACAGTCATATGCGGAAACAAGGCGTAGTTCTGGAAAACAGTATTGACCGGACGCTGATAGGGCGGCTTAGCGGAGAGGTCCACGCCGTCAAGCAGGACAGCGCCTGATGTGGGCTGTTCAAATCCGGCGATCAGCCGGAGAAGCGTCGTTTTCCCGCAGCCGGATGGTCCAAGCAGGGTGAAGAACTCGTTCTTCTTGATATCCACTGACACATCGTCGAGTGCTCGAAATGCGCTGGCGCCTGCGCCAAACACTTTGCTCAGGGAGCGAACTGAAACCGCACAATCTTCTTGCGCAGATAAAGGCTCTCCATCGGATTGTGTCGAGGTGTTCAAAGGCACTCCTGTTAGAAAATTTCAACGTCCGGAAGGTCGCATTCTGGCAGCTTTCCGCCCACAAGGATACGCTGAAACATACCGTCCCCTGCGATTGGAATTCCATTTAGTATTGAATGATCGTTCAGCAATTAGGCTTTGATGTCAAGTTGATGCTGTCGATTTTGACGTCGCTTGTGATCATTGAAATATCTCAAAAACGACATTTTCAGAAAACTGCCTGAGAGCAAGCATGATTCACCCAGGCCCAATACCTGAATACTCACAATCGCCGCATCATACCGAAAAAGATTCGATTGGAAAACATATTTTATATTTAAAATTAGTGACTTAAGAGGTCATTCACAGTCGTTCCCGAAAAACACTATCACGCAATCCCGTGAGCACACTTTCTTGGCTCCGCCAGGGGATTTCAGGAGATGCATCTGTCAATTGATCCTTGTCATGGACCGACAAACCGGCCTAGGGAAAATCATCTGTGAAAACCTGAACAAGGGGCTATCGAGAATGGTAGACATGTCCGCCAACGAGCCGGATCGGCTTGAAATTTTCCCTGTCACGTTCTTTGCAGTGATGATGGGTTTGCTGGGGCTTTGCCTGGCAATGACCGCAGCAGAGCAGTCAGCAGGTGCATCGGGCAGCGTCTCGCAGTTCATCCTCGGTGCCTCGGTCGCGGTTTTTGTCGTTTTGGCGCTGTTTTACGGGCTCAAGCTTCTCCGCCATCCCGCGGCTGTAAAAGCCGAGTGGAACCATCCCGTTCGCATCGCCTTCTTTCCGACAATCTCGATATCTCTGTTGCTGCTCGGCACAGCACTGGTGCCACGCATCCCTGACGTGGCTTTTACTATTTGGAGCATCGGCGCCGCTGCCCAGGCGGTCTTGGCGCTCAGCGTGGTCGCCAACTGGATTGGCCACCGCTCGTTCCAGCCGATACATCTGTCCCCTGCCTGGTTCATCCCTGCCGTGGGCAATGTGGTTGTGCCACTCGCCGGTGTCGGTTTCGGCGCAATTGAACTATCATGGCTGTTCTTCTCCGCCGGAATCCTGTTCTGGATCGTACTGCTGACACTGGTGATGAACCGTCTGATTTTTCACGAACCGCTGCCCGGCAGGCTTATGCCGACACTGGTGATCCTGATCGCCCCGCCAGCGGTCGCCTTTGTCGCCTGGATACGGCTGACCGGCGACGTCGACGCCTTCGCGCGTATACTCCTCAACATCAGTTATGTTTTCGCATTGATTGTATTGACGCAGGCGCCACGGTTTTTCCGGCTGCCATTCGCCTTGTCCTGGTGGGCGCTGACATTCCCGATGGCGGCTCTGGCAGTAGCCTCTTTCGTCTTCGCCCACGAAACCGGATCAAATCTTCACCGGATGATCGGCTTCACACTGACAACCGTGCTCGCCTTTGCCGTCGCCACCCTTATTGTGCGAACCGCGCAGGAAATCCGGGCCAAACAGATCTGCCGCCCGGAATAGACGCAGTAAGCCTCATTGATTTTGCGACAAGCTTCAGACATCCAATCAGGCACAATGGTCGGCTATGCGGTTTGCCCCGTCCAACCCGCATACTCACCGAGTAAACCGCCAATTTCTTCGCGGGAAGGAAATTTGTCGTAGCTGTGAACCACGGTCGTTTCTACCCACGGCAGCTTCTCACTCGTATACAGTTCGATGAATGGTGCGAACGGTTTCAGGCCTTGAAACATTGTCATTCGCACGTTCACAACACTGTCCTGCCCTTCCACCCGTGTAAAAAGCCAGCTCATGCAGTGGGGACAGAAAAAATGTTTGGGACCACCATGCAATCCACCGATAACTGGTTCACCCTCGGTCACTGAAAATTTGTCTGATGGAATTTTTGCGCTCAGCGAATAAGCACTCGAGCTCATCTTCTGACAGCCCGGACAGTGGCAAAGCATGGTCAGCACTGGTGGCGCGCTAATTTCCAATTTCACCTACCCGCAACGGCAGCTACCCTGCATTGGAAAACTCGCATTACCCATGCCTAATTCCTCAAATATTTGCCATCTTCAACAACCCGCAAACAGTAGTCCAATCGTGAACGGATAAAATCCGCAAAGGGCGCTCAGGTATCATCACCTGAGCGCCCTTTGCGGTATTCCAACCTGACAAGGGGCCTGTTACTCGGCGGGTTCCGTTCCGGCAACCGGAACCGCTGACCTGGAGCCAAGACCAACCCGCGCCTTCACCCGCTGCCACCAGGCAGTAATCTTGCTGTCCTTCGAGCGTGTAACGATCATCAGCAAAGACGGGGTCACCACAAGTGTCAGAATGGTCGAGAACGCCAGGCCGAACACAATCGCACTCGACAGAGATATCCACCATTGCGTCGACGGTGCGCCATAGGTTGTCTCATGCGCCATGATTTCGAGATTGAACCCGAAAGCAATCGGCAGCACGCCCAGGATTGCGGTTACCGCGGTCAGCACCACGGGCCGAGCACGCTCGCGGCACGTCTCCAGGATGGCATCGAGCTTGTCGCTGCCTTCACGCCGTAGATGATCATAGGTGTCGATCAGGACGATGTTATTGTTCACCACGACACCCGCCAGCGCGATAATGCCGATACCGGTCATCACGATACCGAGCGGCTGCCCCATGATCAGAAGACCCAGGAACACACCGATGGTCGACATCACCACCGCGGAAAGCACCAGCGCCACCGACAGGAACTTGTTGAACTGGGCCAGCAGAACAACAAAGATCAGGAAGATCGCTGCACCGAACGCCTTGCTGAGGAACTCGCCGGCAGCCTTCTGCTCTTCGTCTTCACCCGCCAGTTTCCAGCGGATGCCGAGCGAATTGAGATCGGCCTTTTCCAGTTCTGCGACGATGCCCTGTCGCAGCGGATCCGCCTGGATGCCTTCGCTGATGCCTGCTGAAACGGTGATGGTCCGCACCCCGTCAATCCGGTTGAGCGTGCCAACGCTGGCGGCCGGCTCGCGGGTGACAAAGTTGGAAATCGGCACCGACCCCTGACTTGTTTCGATCCGGAGATCGTCAAGTGTGGCCAGCGTGCGCCGATCCTCGGGTAGCCTTAACCTGATATCCACAGCGTCATCTGCGCCGGCAGGCCGGTAATCCGTCAATTTCAGCCCGGTTGTCACAAGTTGAACCACAGTGCCGACAGAGGACGGGCCAATGCCGTAACGTGCGGCGACCGACCGGTCGACCTTTATCTCCCAGTCAACGCCCGGCGGCGGCAGACCATCGGAAATATCGATAACACCGGGCGTCGCCTTCAGCTGCCCGGCAACCTTGCGCGCGACTTCGGCCAACCCCGTCGGATCCACAGCCGACAGTTGGATCTGGATGGCCTTGCCCGTCGGCGGGCCGCCTTCGGGGACAAGAACCTCGATGTCAACACCGGGAAATCCTGTCAGCTCACGCCGGAAATCGTCAAGAATTTCACCTGCCGGCTTGCGCTCGCGCCAATCAACGAATTCGTACTGGATCACCCCGACCACATCTTCGGCCACATTGTTGCCGCCGCCGCCGACCTTGCCGACGCGGGTATAGACACTGGTCAGACCGGGCCAGCCGATGATCCGCTTTTCGACCATGCGGACAGCCGCATCCTTTTCATCAAGAGACAGGTTGCCGCGCGCATGCACGTAAAGAAGCCCGTAGTCGGGCTCCACATTGGGGAAGAACTCGACGCCGTTGCCATATTTGCCATAGGCGACAGGCACCACGATCAGGGCTGCCAGCGTAAAGAACACCACGATGAACGGATGCCTCACTGCACGCGCCACAAACCGCATATAGAGCCCGTCGCCCTTTGATCCGTCGTCAACGGTAGGCTTGGCGAACATCGCACCCAGGGTCGGCGTGAATACCAGTGCGTAGAGCAATGATGCTGAAAGGGTCGCAATCAGCGTGATCGGCATGTATTTCATAAACTCGCCAACCATGCCGGGCCAGAACAGCAGCGGTGAGAACGCCGCAACACGGGTCAGGGTCGCAGCAATCACCGGCCCCGCCATTCGCTTGGCCGCCAATGAGAACGCATCTCTCCGGTTCATGCCTTCGCTCATCCGGCGCTCGGCGAATTCAGTCACGATGATGGCGTCATCGACCAGCATGCCGACCGCCAGAATGAGGCTGAACAACACGACAATGTTGACCGTCAGTCCGGCCAGTGACAACGCCAGGATACCCATCAGGAACGAAGCCGGGATGGCAAAGCCGATCAACAGCGAGGCCCTGCCCGACAGCGCATACAGGATCACGATGAACACCAGGATGACCGCAGTCAGCACCGAGTTCTGCAGATCACTGAGCAACTGCCGGATCGACGTCGATTTATCCTGGCTGAACCCGATGACAGCGCCTTCCGGCAGCAGCGTCTTGAACTCGTTTGCCACCACCTTGACCGCATCAACAGTCTCGATGAGGTTCGCACCCGTGCGCTTGGAAACTTCAATCGCAATCGCCGGCTTGCCGTTCTGACGGGTAATCGTTTCGGCGTCCTTGAAGGTCGACCGAATGGTGGCAAGATCGCGTGCCCGCACCACTGCGTTGGGCCCGGCGATGATGGGCAGGTTTGCCACATCCTCGGCGGTTTCAATCAGCAGCGGCACCTTGACCGCATAATAGCCCTCGTCACCTTCCAGCGCACCTGCTGCAACAACAGAGTTTGACGCATTCACTCCAGCGATCAACTGATCGAGTTGCAAGCCATAGGAGGATAGCTTCACCGGATCGATGATCACCTCGACCAGATCGTCGCGCGCGCCCTGCAGCGAGGCATCGAGCACGCCGTTGACTTCCTCGATTCGGTCGCGGAGTTCGCGCGCTGCACGCGTCAGGGCGCGCTCGGGCACATCACCGGCCAGCGTTACCACCAGGACCGGAAACTCGGAGATATTGACCTCGTTGACGGTCGGCTCGTCAGCGCCCTGCGGCAAATCCGGCTTGGCGTCTGACACCTTGTTGCGCACGTCATCCAGTGCCTTGGCAAGATCGGCACCGGCCATGAATTCGATAATCACATTGCCACCGCCCTGATAGGCGGTCGAGCGCATCTCCTTGATGCCAGTGATGTTTTTCAGCTTGGTTTCGATCGGCCGGAGCAGAAGCCGCTCTGAATCTTCAGGTGAAATGCCGGAATACGCCAGGCTGACATAGATGATCGGAATCTGGATATCAGGCTCGGCTTCCTTGGGAATCGAGATATAGGACATCGTTCCCGCGACGATCAGGAAAAACAGGACCGCCAGTGTCAGCCGCGCGTTGCGGATGGCGACATCGACAAAATTCATCGCGACGGCTCCATCGCTTCAACGCTGGCTCCGGCCATGAGGTCGGCATTGGCAGGAACCGCATTGACCGTTTCGCCGTCACTGACCAGATCCTGGCCGGCAACAATGATCTTGGCGTCGAGCGGAACACCGCTCAACACCAGCCCCGAAGGGGAATCGTCGATCAGATCGATTGGCACGAAGCCGACAGTGTTGTCGGCATTGAGGATGCGCAAGCCGAGATTGCCGGCCGCGTCCAGCGTCACCACCGAGCGCGGCAGTTTGACAGCCGTTACAGCTGCGGACTTGATCAAAATCTCAGCAGTCATGCCCGCTGGGATTTTGTTGTCGGGATTTGCTATGGCAACCTCGATCGGGAAGGTACGCGTTCCGGAGGTCGCTTCAAGACTGACGTGACGGACTTCCCCGGAGACAACGTCCCCGCTGATCAATCGCACATCGGCTTCACTGCCGACGCTGACATGAACGATCTCGCGCTCGCTGACTTCGCCCAGCGCCACCACCGGATCCAGCTGCAGAAGCACTGCAGCCGCTTCACCCGACGGGAGCCAGCTGCCCTCTTCCACCATCACCTGATCGATGATCCCGGAAAAGGGCGCAACGACTGTCAGACGATCAATATCGGCTTGCGCCGCTTCCAGTTGAGAGCGGGCTGACGCCAGCGCCGAACGCGCATTGTCGCTCTGCGTCGTGGGAACAATGCCGGTCTTGACCAACCGCTCAACATTGTCTGCTTCTTTCCGGCGCTGATCCAGCAACGCCTCTGCAGTGGTCACCATGGACAGTTTTTCGGCACCATCGAGAACCAGAATGACATCACCGGTCTTCACAAGGTCACCCTTTTTGACCTTAAGCTCGCCAAGTATGCCTGCACTACGGGTGGCAAGCGTCGTACGCTTGTCCGGGGCTGTCACGCCGGAAACCCGGATGATGCGGTTGTGCTGGATAAAGGCTGGTTCGATAACCGCCACCGTACGCAACACCTTTTCCGACGGAGCGGCTGCCTGCTCGATCTTCTGCTCATCAGACGTTTCCTGCGCAGCACTGCCAATCGACGAAAACTCACCCGTCAGCACCCATGCAGCTGAAACAGCCAGCACAACAAACGCGGCAACAGTATGAAACTTTGGCATCGCCATAATAAACCTGCTCTCGTATCAATTCTTTATAGAGTGCCAGATAAAGCCGTGCCACCATTGAAAGGCGCAGGTATACGGTCGCTCAACCGCGATCTGGTTCGTGCATTGTTGGCTATATAGTGGCACCACCATGACCTAAAAAGGACTAGGTTCGGGAAATCTCCCAGCGACGCGCCATTCATGATGACAGGTGGCTTCACGGCAACAGATCAACGTTTTGTAATGTATACCCCAAAACTGCCCTGAGCCTCGGCATCAATCCCGATTTCTGTTTCGCCTCTTCAATATTTTGCGACGGCCTTGCAGGATATTCGAAAATCCGTCCACTCCATCCACCTGCGCTGAAATGTTCGAAATCCCGAGAATCGGGCTAGACTTCCTCCCGGTTTGATTGGTTCATTTTTCGGAGGATTGCGGGTGGCAAACAGCTTGGGTTCAATTGGCATCATAGGCGGCACCGGCATGCTTGGCCGGTCCATCTCACATGCATTGCTGGATCGCAAAATCATACAGCCTTCGAACTTCTGGGTGTCAAACAGAAGCGGCAGCACCATTGGGTTCGAACAACACCCAGGCATCAATTTCACCAGCAACAACAAGCAATTGTGTGATGAATGCGAGATCATCATTGTCTCGGTTCCTCCCGCCTTGGTATCCGGAATTTCCATTGATGTTCCAGGTCGTCTGGTTATTTCGGTCATGGCGGGGCTCACGATTAATGAGCTTCAGTCCCTGACCGGCGCTGGCCGGATTGTGCGCGCGATGAGCAGTCCGGCTGCAGAACTTGGGCTCGCATACAGCCCCTGGGTCGCCTCAGCGCAAGTTGATGCAACGGACCGCGCCTGCGTCGGTAAAATCTTCGAAGCCTGCGGAACCACCGATGAAATCGATGACGAGGCACATCTCGATCATTTTACGGCCATGACCGGCCCGGTCCCGGGTTTCGTGGCTTTTTATGCCGAATGCATGATTGATTATGCCACCAAGGCAGGAATATCGCCTGTTATCGCCGACCGGGCGATCCGGCAGCTGTTTTTTGCGTCCGGCGCCATGCTGGCGCACGGCAACGCCACGCCATCCGATCATGTGCAGGAGATGATTGATTACGCCGGAACCACCGCAGCGGGGCTGATTTCAATGAAGAACTCGCCGATCCCGGAAGCGATTTCTCAAGGTCTCGCGGCGGCTGTCGAGAAGGCACGAAATATCCGATAGATAAGCAGTCGGAGCAATGTTTTAGACCATCAGGCACGAGAAGCTGGCAGATCAGGGATCAGAGGCCATGGTCTCGATCAACTCGACGTCAAATTCACGGCAAATCTTTCGGATCCTGTCGTCAGGGCAATGATCGGTGACAAAAGTGTCAACCTGTTCAAGATGGCCGATACGGACCGGTGCGGTGCGCTCGAATTTGGTTGAGTCAGCAACCAGGATCACCTGACGCGCATTGGCGATGATTGCCTGGGCCACCTTCACTTCGCGGAAATCGTAATCAAGCAACGCCCCGTCATGGTCGATCGCCGAGGTGCCGATCACCGCATAATCCACCTTGAACTGCCGGATGAAATCCACCGCCGCCTCCCCGACAATGCCCCCGTCCGATGCGCGCACCACGCCACCGGCGATCACCACTTCGAATTGGGTATAGGGGCGCATCCGGTTGGCAACATTGATGTTGTTGGTGATGATCATCAACGGCCCGTGCCGCAGCAAAGCCTGGCTGACCGCTTCAGTGGTTGTGCCGATATTGATGAACAGCGACGCATTGTCAGGGATCAGCGCCGCCGCTGCGGTTCCGATTGTCTGTTTTTCGTCCGCGGCAATCTTGCCGCGTTGGGCGTATTCCATGTTCTGGGTGCTCGACGGAATAACCGCACCGCCGTGGATGCGCATCAGCAATTGCCGTTCGCACAGATCATTGAGATCCTTGCGGATGGTCTGCGGCGTCACCTCGAACCGGTTGGCCAGATCGTCAACCAGAACCCTGCCTTCGGTCTTTGCGAGTTCGATTATTTCAGAATGGCGCGGCGCGAGGTACATGAGCATGATTTTCCGAAGTTCGCTGGTTTCGCATCCAGTTTAAAACGAAAGAAACGAAAATCACAATGCATGGTTTTTCGGCGCTTGGTCGTTTCTGTTGATCAAAACCGGTCAGGCCGCACAACCGCAACATCGGAAACGGTAATCACGCCCATCTGCGGACTGACCACATCAAAGATGTCGGTGAGAACCCGGTCAAGATCCTGAGCGTCAAGCACCACCAGAACCATCACCATCTGACCGGCATCGCCGATCATTCCCTCGCGATCCCATTCGCCTTCCGATCCCAAACCGGACAGCGCTGGAAACACGGTAAATCCCTTGACGCCAGCCAACGTCAGATGTCTCTGGACCCGTTTGAGAATGGGCCGTTCACAAATGATCTGGATCTGCTTTTTCGTAAATGTTTGCATGGCGATCTCCACGGTTATCCGGCCGCCATTCGCGCCAACGCAATATAGGCCGGGATGCCGACGGTCAGGTTCATCGGAAAGGTAATCCCGAGCGACAAGGTAAGATAGATGGAGGGCTTCGCCTCGGGAAGCGCTAGCCGCAAGGCCGCAGGCACGGCAATGTAGGACGCCGAAGCGCCAAGAACCATCAGCAGCGCCACGCCGCCAGTCGACAGCCCGATGGCAAGGCCCGCACCAAGTGCAAACACTGCCCCGACATAGGGCATGACCAGGCCGAACAGCACCAGCCCCGGGCTCATCTGCTTCCATCCCGAACGGATGCCGCGCCCGGCTACTGCGCCCATATCGAGCAGGAACAGGCACAACACGCCTTTGAACGGATCAACGATGAAAGGACCGATATCTGCCAGTCCTTTCGGCCCGGCCAGAAAGCCGATCACAAACGACCCGACGAGCACCACGACCGAGGAATTTAGCATCACTTCGGTCATCAGCCCTTCCTGGCGCCCCTCGGCCTTGGCCGATGATCCACCTGCGGAACTCCCCGCATGGGCCAGATATAGCGCGACCAGGATCGCCGGGGTTTCCATCACCGCAGCCACAGCCACCAGATACCCCTCGAAAGACAGGCCCGCGACCCGCAGCGCCTCACTGGCTGCCACGAAGGTGACAATCGAGATAGAACCGTAATGCGCCGCAACCGCTGCCCGGTTTACCCGGTCAAGACGCGCCATGACCGTCAGGAGAGCAAAAGCCACCAGCGGAATCAGGGCCGATAGCGCCATCCCGGCAATCAACGCAAGCAAGATGTCGATCCCAAGCCCGTGCTCAGCCACCGCGACGCCGCCCTTGAAGCCGATTGCCAGCATCAGATAAATTGACAAGGTCTTCGCTACCGGCTCCGGTAGCGTAAGATGCGAGCCTGCGATTGTGCCTAGAAAACCAAGCGCAAAAAACAGCACCGCCGGTGACAGCAGGTTCGCACTTGCGAGCGCCAGAATGTCTTGCATGAACAGCCAAAGCCCCGTGTTGCGTGTTTCCGCCTAGTACAGCACTTAGAGAACATCGGCCTTTTCTACCAGTCCACCAGCGCAGAAACTTTGGTAGGGCAAACAAACTCAGCTCCGAGCCGTGAGCCGCCTCAGGATATCTGCAAAGAATAGCGCCGCGTCATGCGGCCGGTCGATATCGCGTGTGATCAAACCCACCGCTCCCATCGTCGAGCCGGTGTCGATCGGCAATTCGACAAATTCACCGGAGGCGAGCTCAGCGGCCACCACGCCGCGCGAGATAATCCAGATAGCATTGGTCGACCTCAGGAACGCCCGGCCGAAACTGTCGGACACGGTCTCGACAGCCTGCAACGGCGGCGCCATACCCTGTTCCAGCATCACCCGCTCGACAAAGGGATGGATGATCGATCCTTCCGGCGGAACCAGCACAGGATGGCGCGAAAGAATATCCGCTGCTACCTGCCGCTGCCCCGCAAGGGGATGGGCCTTGGCGACAATGAACACCACCCGGTCGCGGTAAAGCGGCTCGAACCTGAGGCTTGTCATGTTCTCGGGCGCAGGCATCCGGCCCATGACCAGATCGAGATCCCCCTTGCGCAACTGGTCCAGCAGCACACGGTTCTCTCCGGTCGTAACCCTCAACGGGCTTTTCAATCCAGACTCCAGGAAATCGCCGACGGCACCGGGCATGATGGTGGCGGACACGGTCGGCAATGCGCCGATGCGCACCGGCGGGCCCGCCACGGTGGCAACATTTGCGAGCGCCGCTATTCCGCCGCGTACCGCAGCAAGCCCGGATCCCGCATGCGAAAGGAAAACTTCGCCTTGATGCGACAGCCTGATGCCCCGGCCATCGCGCTCGATCAAGGCCGCGCCGACGATCTGCTCAAGCTCGCGTATCGTTCGCGTCACCGCGGGTTGTGTGAGCGACAGGGTGATCGCCGCCCGCCCGACACTCTTTTGGCGCGCCACCTCAACGAAGGCCTCCAGGTGTCGAATTTTGATGCGACGCGAAATATCCATACCAATTCCGAGATCATTAAAGGATCAAAAAATCATTATTCATTTCCATTCCAATATGTAAAGTGTTCCTGGTATTGGCAGGGAGGATCTAATGGCAGAAGCAAAATCCAATGGCGAACAAACCCGCCGTTCGGTACTGGGTGACGCCCATGTCGACAGGGCGATCGCGGCAACAACCTCCTTCGATGCGCCGTTTCAGGACCTGATTACCTCCAGCGCCTGGGAAGGCCTGTGGTCCCGGCCCGGCTGGAGCAAGCGCGACCGCTCGATTGTCACCATCGCGCTGCTGGCCGCCCTTGGCCACGAGGAAGAAGTAGCCATGCATGTCCGCGCCACGGCCAACACCGGCGCCACGGAAGACGACATCCGTGAAGCCCTGATGCATGTGGCAATCTACGCCGGCGTGCCCGCAGCCAACACGGCTTTCCGCATTGCCAAGCGGACCCTTGCCGAAATGAAAACTGCTTCGACAGGAGCCAGCTCATGACGTTGAAGACCCCGCCCGTTGCAAACTATTTTCCCCGAGACCGGGCCTGGCATCCCAAGGCCTGCGATCCCGGCTACAAATCTTCCGTGCTGCGAGCACCCCAGCGGCCACTGGTAGCATTCGGCAACACCCTGTCCGAAACCACTGGTCCGGCCTTCGGGCACGACATCATTGGCGAACTCGACAATGATCTGACGCTCAATTTCGCCCAGCCCGGCATGAGCGCCATCGGCGAGCGCATCGTGGTTCAAGGGCGGGTGCTTGACGAACGGGGCCAACCCGTCCCTGGTGTTCTGCTCGAGTTCTGGCAGGCCAATGCCGGCGGGCGTTACCGTCACAAGAAGGACGGCTATCTGGCGCCGCTCGATCCCAATTTCGGTGGCTGCGGCCGCATCGTCTCCGGAGATGACGGCACTTACGCGTTCCGCACCATCCGGCCCGGCCCCTACCCCTGGCCCAATGGCCCGAATGACTGGCGTCCAGCCCATATCCACATCTCGGTCTTCGGTCACGGGTTCGCCCAGCGCCTGATTACCCAGATGTATTTCGAAGGGGACCCGCTTATCCCGCTTTGCCCGATCGTGCGGACGATCAGCGACCCTGCCGCGATCGACAGCCTGGTCGCCAGGCTCGACATGAACGGTTCAACACCGATGGATTCTTTGAGCTACCGTTTTGACATCATTCTACGCGGCGGCCGCTCGACGCTGTTCGAAAATCGCTTGGAGGGCAACTGACATGACCACTGCAACGCAGAACCCGCGTTACCCCTTCAAGGAATCGCCATCTCAAACCGCAGGCCCCTATGTCCATATCGGGCTTACACCGAATTTCTGCGGCATAAATGGTGTTTACGACAAGGATCTCGGCACCATGATGGTCAATGAAAAGACCAAGGGCAGCCGGATCACCCTCGAAGGGCGGGTCATCGACGGGTCCGGAACACCGATGAAGGATGTACTTGTGGAAATCTGGCAGGCGGATGCCAGTGGCCTGTACAATAGCCCGGCTGAAAAGCGCGGAGCAGCCGACCCCGACTTTACCGGCTGGGGGCGTTGCCCCGCAGATGCTGAAACCGGACATTTTCGCTTCGAGACGATCAAGCCCGGACCCGTCCCGTTTCCCGACGGACGCATGCAGGCACCCCACATCAACATCTGGATCGTCGCCCGCGGCATCAATCTCGGCCTCAACACCCGCATCTATTTCGAAGATGAGGCAGAAGCCAATGCGACTGACCCGGCGCTCGGGAGTTTTGAACACCGTGATCGCGTGGCAACACTGGTCGCCAAGGGCGGCAGTGGCAAATACAGCCACGACATCCACCTGCAAGGTCCGCAGGAAACCGTGTTTTTCGATATCTGAGAGAGAAGTAGATCATGGCGCAATTCATGACGTTGCCCGAAGCGGTAGCGCGAAACCTGAACTCCGGTGATACGGCCGCTTTTGAGGGCTTCACTCATCTCATCCCGCACGCCAGCGCGCATGAGGCAATCCGGCAGGGCGTCAAGGATCTGACCCTTGTGCGCATGACCCCCGATGTCGTCTATGACCAGTTGATAGGCATGGGCGCAGTGCGCAAGCTGATCTTCTCCTATGCCGGCAACCCCGGCGTTGGCCTTCTCAGGCGGCTGCGTGATTCCGTCGAAAACGGTTGGCCGCACCGGATCGAGATCGAGGAACACTCGCATGCCGCCATGGCCAACGCTTACGAGGCAGGCGCTGCAGGCCTGCCGTTTGCCGCCTTCCGTGGCTACAAGGGCGCCGAACTGGCCAAGGTCAATCCCAACATCAAATCGGTTACCTGCCCGTTCACCGGTGAGGAACTGGCCGCGGTTCCGGCAATCCGCCCGGATGTGAGCTTCATCCACGCGCAAAAGGCCGACCGCAATGGCAATGTGCTGATCGAAGGCATTGTCGGCGTGCAGAAAGAAGCCGTGCTTGCTGCCAAACGCTCGGTGGTCACCGTTGAAGAGATTGTCGACGATCTTTCCGCTCACCCCAATGCCTGCGTCCTGCCCGGCTGGGCTGTCACCGCAATTTGCATTGTGCCCGGTGGCGCCCATCCATCCTACGCCCATGGATACTATTCCCGCGACAATGCGAGCTACATCGCCTGGGACAAGATCGCCGCTGAACGTGAGACCTTCCTTGCCTGGATGAAAAGCAACGTTCTTGACGCCAAGCCAGAGGACTTCGCCGACCGGATCAAACATCTCAGGAGCGCGGCATGAGCGTGACCAATTTCACTCCCACCGAAATGATGACCATTGCGGCATCCCGGGCCTTGAAAAACACCGACGTCTGCTTCGTCGGCATCGGCGCGCCATCGGCGGCCTGCAACATCGCCCGCCTCACCCATGCGCCGGATGTGACACTGATCTATGAGAGCGGCACCATCGGAACCGCGCCGACAGTTCTGCCTTTGTCGATCGGCGATGGTGAACTCTGCGACACCGCCGTCACAACCGTCTCCGTGCCCGAAATGTTCCGCTATTGGCTTCAAGGCGGGCGGGTGACAGTCGGCTTCCTCGGCGCCGCCCAGATCGACCGGTTCGGCAACATCAACACCACGGTGATCGGCGATTACGAACATCCGAAAACCCGCCTGCCCGGCGGCGGCGGCGCACCGGAAATCGCCTCCTCCTGTGGAGAGATTTTCATCACGCTCAAACAGTCAAAACGCGCCATGGTCGAAAAGATCGACTTTTTCACCAGCTTTGGCCACGGCGAAGGTGGCGACCATCGTCAGCGACTGGGAATTACCACCAAGGGACCAACACTAATGGTTACAGACCTTGCGGTCTGGAAGCCTGATCCGGTAACACGTGAGTTCACCGTGGTCTCATTGCACCCCGGCGTAACGCGCGAAATGGTTCAGGCGGAATGCGGCTGGACCGTGCGGTTCGCCGACAAGTTGGATGAAACGTCGCAACCAACCGGGCTGGAGCTGTCGACGCTGCGCGATCTCAATGCCCGCACCAAAGCCGCCCATTCCGGCGGCAAATCTGGAGAATCCGCCTGATGGCCGAAGCATTCATTTGTGATTATGTCCGCACTCCGATTGGCCGTTTCGGCGGCGCCTTGTCCGGCGTTCGCGCCGATGATCTGGGCGCCATTCCAATGCGAGCCCTGAAAGACCGCAATGCAAATGTCGATTGGGACATGATTGACGAAGTCTATTACGGATGCGCCAACCAGGCTGGTGAAGACAACCGCAACGTCGCCCGTATGGCCACCCTGCTGGCTGGCCTGCCGGTATCAGTACCAGGCACCACGCTCAACCGCCTGTGCGGATCGGGTATGGACGCAGTTCTGGCCGCGTCGCGGATCATCCGCTCCGGCGAAGCCGAACTGATCATCGCCGGCGGCGTCGAAAGCATGTCGCGCGCGCCCTTCGTCATGCCCAAGGCAGACACAGCCTTTTCCCGCAATGCCGAAATCTATGACACCACAATTGGTTGGCGCTTCGTCAACAAGGCTCTTAAAGCCCAATACGGCGTCGATTCAATGCCGGAAACCGGCGAGAATGTCGCCGAAGATTTTAACATCAGCCGCGCTGACCAGGATGCATTCGCACTGCGCAGCCAGACCCGCGCCGGCAAGGCACAGGCCTCCGGCCGCTTCGCCAAGGAAATCGTTGCTGTGCAGATCCCGCAGCGCAAGGGCGATCCGATTGTCGTCGATACCGACGAGCATCCACGTCCGCAGACGACACTTGAGCAACTGGCAAAACTGAAAGCTCCATTCCGCGCCGGTGGCAGCGTCACCGCAGGCAACGCTTCCGGCGTCAATGACGGCGCGGCGGCCTTGATCATTGCCAGCGAAGCTGCCGCCAAAAAGCATGGCCTGACGCCCATCGCCCGCATTCTCGGCGGCGCCACAGCTGGCGTCGACCCGCGGATCATGGGCATCGGCCCCGCTCCGGCTACACAGAAGCTCTGCGCACGCCTCGGCATCAAGCCTTCCGATTTCGGCGTTATCGAACTCAACGAAGCCTTCGCCAGCCAGGGCATTGCTGTTCTGCGCCAGCTCGGGCTTTCCGAAGATGCCGATCACATCAACCCGAACGGCGGCGCCATCGCGCTGGGTCATCCGCTCGGCATGTCCGGTGCCCGCATCACCGGTACCGCAGCGCTGGAACTGGCTGTCCGCAACGAAAAACTGGCGCTCGCCACAATGTGCATTGGCGTCGGTCAGGGCATCGCCATCGCTCTCGAACGGGTCTGAGATGAAAACTGGCGGACAGATGTGGGCAGCCGGACTGTACAGCGATCGCGAAATCGCGAACCAGTTCTCTGACGAAACCCTGTTCGCCAGCTTCTCGCGCTTCGAACAGGCTCTCATCAACGGCCTTGCGAAGGCAGGGCTGGTCGAACCGGCTGATGCTGCGCATCTGACCGAGCAGATTGCTACTTTCGAGCCTGACTGCGCGGCAATCGCGGAAGCCGGCGTTCGGGACGGCGTGCCTGTCCCCGAATATGTGCGTCAGTTGCGCGCCCATGTATCCTGCCCGGCAAAAGCCATGCTGCATCATGGCGCTACCAGCCAAGACCTGATGGACACAGCCACCGTCGAGGCTCTCTCAGCAGTCAACACCATCCTCGCTACACGGCTTGAGATCTTGCTGGGCCTGCTTTCGGACCTGTCCACCCGAGAAGGCAGCAACGAACTTCAGGCCATTACCCGCATGCAAGCGGCGATTCCGTTTCATGCGTCCAACCGGATTGCCGCCTGGCGGCAGCCGTTGAAAACCTTGCGCGACCGGCTGCCCGAACTCGGCGAACAGAGCCGGGTTCTGCAATTCGGCGGCGCTGTCGGCGATCTCCAGGCGCTGGGCGGCAACGCCGGAACCGTGGCCGAAGCAATCGCACTCGAGCTGGGTCTGCGCTGGCCCGGTCACAGCTGGCATTCGGCGCGCGGCCCGGTTCTCACCCACGCCAACTGGATGTCTGAACTCACCGGAACGCTCGGTAAGATAGGTCAGGATGTAACGCTGATGGCTTTGCGCGGCGATCAGGACATCAGAATGTCAGGTGGCGGCTCGTCCTCAGCGATGCCGCACAAGCAAAACCCGGTCACCGCGGAACGCCTGATCACCTTGGCGCGTTTCAACGCCACACTCATATCCGGCATGCATCACGCGCAGATCCACGAGCTGGAACGCTCCGGCGCTGCCTGGATGCTGGAATGGATGATCCTGCCGCAAATGTGCGAGACCGCAGGCGCCAGTCTGATGGCAGCGACCGCGGTGATTGAATCAATTGAAGGAATGGGAAAAACCGCATGAAGACATTGTCCACTCAGGTCTGCATCATCGGCGCAGGGCCGTCCGGCCTGCTGCTCGGTCAGTTGTTGCATGACGCCGGAATCGAAACGCTGATTCTCGAGCGCTCCAGTCTCGATCATGTTCTCTCTCGGGTGCGCGCCGGCGTTCTGGAACAAGGCACCGTGGAGTTGCTGGAAAAAGCCGGTGCTGGCGCTCGGATGCATGCCGAAGGACTGCCGCATGACGGTTTTGCAATTACCTGCGAAAACGACACCCATCGCATAGACCTGGCCAAATTGACTGGCGGAAAAAACGTGATGGTCTACGGACAGACCGAAGTGACCCGGGATCTTGTCGACCGCCGCAAGGAAACCGGTGGCGTCAGCAAATACGAGGTCGATGACGTCGAGCTACACGATTTTGAAAGTGCCAAGCCCTATGTGACGTGCCGCATTGAAGGCGAGGATGTGCGGATTGATTGCCGCTTCATCGCAGGCTGCGATGGTTTTCATGGCGCAAGCCGCCGCGCGGTGCCCGAGGATGCCATCCGCACCTTCGAAAAAGTTTACCCCTTTGGATGGTTGGGAATCCTCGCCGATGTTCCGCCCGTCAGCCATGAACTGATCTATGCCAGTCACTCGCGCGGATTCGCACTCTGTTCGATGCGCTCGAACACCCGCAGCCGCTACTACATCCAGTGCAACGCCGGCGACAGCATCGAGGCCTGGTCCGACGACCAGTTCTGGACCGAATTGCGCCGCCGCTTGCCGCCCGAAACCGCGGAAGCAATGGTCACCGGGCCGTCATTCGAGAAGTCGATCGCCCCGTTGCGGTCCTTCGTCGCCGAGCCGATGCGCTTTGGCAGCCTGTTTCTTGTTGGCGATGCGGCCCATATTGTGCCGCCAACGGGTGCCAAGGGCCTCAACCTGGCAGCCTCCGATGTGCACTACCTGTTTGAAGGGTTGCGCGGCCATTTTCTCGACAGCGACACTGCATTGCTGGACGCCTATTCATCCCGCGCCCTGGCAAGGGTCTGGAAAGCTGTCCGGTTCTCCTGGTGGATGACAACGATGTTGCACCGTTTCCCTGAACAGGCTCCGTTTGAAGCGCGTATCCTGGAAACCGAGCTCGCCTACACGCTTGAATCCGAAGCCATGAAAACCGCTCTGGCGGAAAACTACATCGGCCTGCCTTACTGAAGTCGGTTTTTGAAAGTTTGTTCAGCTTGCATTCAGCAGACTCTGACAATGATGATGGCATTATTGTCGCTTAAGCCGCAGGTTGACCACATGATGACCACCTTTCGATTCCGCACCACAGCAGCGCTCTTGACCACGGCATTTATCGCCCTCGGCACGATGTCCGCATCACCCGCCTTTGCTGACCAGTTTGGCGGGCAACGCACGGTTCTCGTCACCACCGATGGCGAGTTGATGCGCGACATTCCCGAAGCCGGATCGGTTCGCATCGTTCTCGACAATCAGGGTCGCAGGCTGCTCGTAGACAACTGGAACCAGGTGATCGGTTTCGAGATCCCTGCCTGGCAATACCAGGAGCAGAATGGGGCTGGACAACGCGACGCCGGACGTCAGAGCGAACCTTCACAGTTTCCCGCCCGGCCAGCGCCGCCTCGCGAACAGGTCTCCCGCGACGCGTTTCCCGAAGCGCCGCGCGCCGGCATAGAACGCCGCGACCTCAACCCCACCACCGGCACCGTGCCGACCCGACCGAAAATCATCGAGGTGCCGACGCTAGAGGAACCATCACAGGTCGAGCAAACGGCCAAGCCGGTGCCAAAAACCCCTGCTTTGTCAAAAGCGCAAGTCACAGCCCTTCAGGTCTATCTTGACCGCAACGGCGTTTCCCCCGGCGTTATCGATGGTCGTATGGGCTCGAACGTCAACAAGGCTCTGGATTCATGGTTTGAGGCCACCGGCGAGCGGATCGATCCCGCCGACACCGATCTGATCGTCAGTCGCCTGGCATCGGATGGCGGCCTCGCATTTGCGACCTACACCATTAGTGCAGAAGACGCGGCCGGCCCGTTCATTGCTTCGATACCGTCCGACTACGCCGAAAAGGCACGTCTTGAGCGTCTGGCCTATACCTCGACCGTTGAGATGCTGGCGGAACGCTTTCACATGGATGAGGCTTATCTCAAGGCGCTCAACCCCGGCGTTGACTTCACCCTGCCCGGTTCACAGATCAAGGTGGTGGCCACAGGCCAGAAGAAGACCGGCGTGGTCACCCGCATCGTCGCCGACAAAGCCCGCAAACAGGTTCGCGCCTATGACGCGAGCGGCAAGCTCCTGGCAGCTTATCCCGCTACGATCGGATCAAGCGACACCCCATCGCCCTCCGGTGATGTCACCATTGAGCGCGTGGCGCATAATCCCGGCTACACCTACAATCCGAAAATCAACTTCAAGCAGGGCGACAACGACAAGATCCTGCAGGTTCCGCCAGGGCCGAACGGTCCGGTCGGAACAATGTGGATCGCGCTCTCCAAACCCACCTATGGCATCCATGGCACACCAGAGCCCTCGGCCATCGGCAAGACCCAGAGCCACGGCTGTGTGCGGCTGACCAATTGGGACGCGGAAGAACTGGCAGGCATGGTAACGCCGGGCGTCAGTGTGAGCTTCATCGACTAAGGTGTCACCTCCGCGAGAAAGAATATTCACGTCTGCTTGAAAGCAAGAAAAAGCAGATCCGTGCGGCAATTACCGGACTCAAAATGACAAGAGCAGACACAAGGAACCTCAAGCCAAGAGCCGGTGCAAGTTATATTGGCCGATGTTGTGTGCCCTGCCGGTTTTTTACGGCGCACTCATCTCTGTAACCAAAAATATTCGCAGTTGCTTGAATGCATTCAAAACCAAAAGCCTGAAGCCCTTGCCGGATTCAAAATGGCAAGAAACTAGCAGAGTCCGATTATTGCAATCTAAAGCTGATTAGAGCATCGTTCAGCGGTGTTGATCGACGAGGATCGGATTGCCGTCTGGATCCATGATCATGAAGCTCGCGGGTCCGGTGCTGGCTTCATCTGCTTCCGCCTTGAACTCCACGCCCCTGGTCTTGAGCTGCTTCTGCAACTCCCGGACATCGGTAAATTCCTCCAGCAACTCGGCCTTCTCCCGCCAGCCCGGATTGAAAGTCAGCATGTTCTTCTCGAACATGCCCTCAAACAGGCCGATGACACAGCCGCCATTGTGCAGAATCAGCCAGCCCTGCGCCGCGTCCCCGCCAAAGGTCTGAAATCCGAGTTTCTCGTAAAACGCTCTCGATACCGCCAGATTTTTGACGGCGAGACTGAGTGAGAATGCACCAAGCTCCATTGCATTGTTCCTTCTCGAGATCTGCAATCGGGATCTTCTCGGTCAAATTGTAGACGCATGACGTGCATCAGGAAACCGGATTAACGGATCCGGTTCACATGTCTGCCATCGCTGTCTTCAAAATGGACGGGTTATTCCGGCACCGCATCAAGCCAGGATCTGATCAGCCTTGCCACCACATCCGGCTTCTGGTGGCAAATCCAGTGATCCGCACCGGCAACATGATGAACCGTCAGGTCGGATGCAAACTCCTCAAGCCCCTCGATACAGACTGGCAGCAAGGCCGTGTCATCGTCGCCCCAGATCAGCAGATGCGGGCAGTGCACCTGCAATCTGCCTCTTGGAAGCTCCGGAAGATCAATCAATGGCTCACCGGGATTGGCGACCTGTAGGGGCGAGGCCCGATACCAGTTGATCATCGCCTGCAGCCGTCCGGGGCGTGACCATTCAGCCTTGTAGAGCTTCAGCCGTTCCGGCGTCAGCCAGCTCAAATCCATTTTCGCCGAAAACAGCTTCAGCAGCCCGTCGAAATCGTTTGCTGACAGCTTGTCTTCCGATCCCTCAGTGCGCAGAAACCGGATATATTGTGAGGCACTGGTTTGCGCAGCCCCCGCAGCAAGTTCCCGCTGAAACGGGCCCGGATGAACGCCATTGACGATAATCAGCCTCGACACCAGCTCAGGACGAAACATCGCCAGCCCATAGGCCACGGCGGCTCCCCAGTCGTGCCCCACAACGCTGACCTGGCCACCCAGAGTATCGATCAATGCGGCCATGTCTCCGACCAGCTCCCGCAAGACATAGGCCTCGATATCGTGTGGTGCCCAGCTTTGGCCAAATCCCCGTTGGTCGGGTGCAATGCAATGGTAGGAATCAGCCAGCCGCTCAGCAACCTCGGTCCAAGCCGCGCTATACTCGGGAAATCCGTGCAGAAACAGCAGAACCGGAGCGCGCGTATTGCCCCATTCAAGATAATGGAACGGGTTGCCATTCAATTCGACAGTGCGGTGTGTCGCGTTCTCCATCACGTCTCCTGTACGCCCCTTCCGGCTAGCGCTGGCGGGCATCGCTGAGAACCTGCATGTAGGGTTCGTGCATCGAACGCGAGGCCAGGTTCACGCCTAACTCAATGTCCGCCGCACCGCGTCGCGCCAGCCCTTGAGCTTGGCAGCACGGGTCTTGTCGTCCATCTCCGGCTTGAACTGCCTGTCGCGTTTCCAGGCCTTGGCGAATGCCTTCTGCTTGGGCCAGACCCCTGCCCTCTGGCCGGCCAGCCACGCAGCGCCCAGAGCCGTGGTCTCCAGGATTGTTGGACGGTCCACCGGCGCGTCAAGAATGTCGGCCAGCCGTTGCATGGTCCAGTCCGACGCCACCATGCCGCCATCCACGCGCAGCACGGTGTCAGCCTCCGAGCTCTTCCAGTCCTTGTGCATCGCATCGAGCAGATCACGTGTCTGGTAGCAAACTGCCTCCAGCGCCGCGCGGGCAAATTCTGCCGGTCCGGTGTTGCGGGTCATGCCGTAGATCGCGCCGCGTGCTTCCGCGTCCCAGTGCGGCGCGCCCAGTCCGGTGAAGGCCGGCACCAGATAAACATCCTGGGTCGGATCAGCTTCCGCTGCCAGATCGCCGCTGTGTTCGGCTTTCTTGATCACCTTGATGCCGTCACGCAGCCATTGCACCGCAGCGCCCGCAATGAAGATCGAGCCTTCCAGCGCATAGGTGACCTTGCCGTCCAACCGGTAGGCCACGGTGGTCAGCAGCCGGTTCTTCGACCGCACCATGTCCTCGCCGGTGTTGAGCAGCGCGAAGCAGCCTGTACCGTAGGTCGATTTCAGCATACCCGGCTCGAAACAGGCCTGACCGATGGTCGCCGCCTGCTGATCACCCGCAACGCCGAGGATCGGAATTTCCGCGCCAAACAGCGACTTCTCGGTGACACCGAAATCCGCCGCACAATCTTTCACCTCCGGAAGCATATCAGCCGGAATCCGCAGGATCTTGAGCAGTTCCTCATCCCATTTCTGGGTTTCGATATTGAACATCAGCGTCCGCGAGGCATTGGTCGCGTCAGTCACGAACGACTTGCCGCCGGTCAGCCGCCAGATCAGGAACGTGTCGATGGTGCCGAAGCAGAGTTCCCCTCGCGCAGCCCGCGCCCGGGTTCCTTTCACATTGGCCAGCATCCACGACAGTTTGGTGCCGGAAAAATACGGATCAAGCAGCAGCCCGGTCTTGCGGGTAAAAGTCTTTTCCAGATCCTGGCGTTTGAGCTTCTCGCAATAAGACGACGTGCGCCGGTCCTGCCAGACAATCGCATTGTGGATCGGCTTGCCAGTGTCGCGCTCCCACACAACCACGGTTTCACGCTGATTGGTGATGCCGATCGCCGAAATCTCTGATGCCTCAACACTGGCATTTTTCAGCGCCTGCTTGACCGCCCAGACGACCGTTTTCCAGATTTCCTCCGGATCATGTTCAACCCAGCCCGATTGCGGATAGATTTGCGTGAACTCTTTCTGGCCGACCCCGGCAATATGCATATCGCCGTCGAAGACGATGGCACGGCTCGAGGTGGTACCCTGATCGATCGCGAGAATGTATCCGCTCATTTAGTCCTCCCATACAAACCGCATTTGACCCGGATCTCAGCTTGCGCACAACCGGAAGATTGACCGGTGCAGCACTTACGCCGCGCGCTTGCCTGTCAAATAGGTCTCAAGTGCGGTGACCTGCTCGGTGTCGAGGCGAAGCCCGCGCTTGGTGCGCCGCCAGATCACGTCTGCCGCCTCCATCGCCCATTCCTGCGCTACGAGATAATCCACTTCCAGCGCATAAAGGCCATAGCCAAAGTGCGGCCCCAGATCCTCGCGCGTCTTGGCTTCGCCGAGCAAAACCCAGGCTCGCGTACCATACTGCCGGACATATCGCCGGGCCTGTTTGGGATCCAGAAACGGATAGTCTTTCTGCAAGCGGGCCACCTCGGCATCAAAGCCGTCGGCCGGAAAATCGCCACCAGGCAGAGCCGCTCTGTGGGTCCAGGGTGCCGATTTCTTGCCAAGCCGGGCCTCGATCAGTTCCAGCATCGATTCCGCCAATTTGCGGGAGGTGGTTATCTTGCCACCGAAAATGTTGATCAGCGGCGCGCCCTCCGCGGGATCGGGCTTGAGCACATAATCGCGCGTGGCTTCCTGCGCCGCCGACGCGCCGTCATCATAAAGTGGACGCACGCCGGAATAGGTCCACACAATCGAATCGCGCTCGACCGGCTTGGCAAAATATTCGCTCGCCGCCGCGCACAGATAGTCGATCTCCGGATCGGTAATCACGACGTCTTTCGGATCTCCCTCGTAATCCTGATCAGTGGTGCCGATCAGGGTGAAATCTTCCTCATAGGGAAGCGCAAAGATGATCCGCCCGTCACCATTCTGGAAGATATAGGCCCGGTCGTGATCATGCAGTTTCGGCACCACAATGTGACTGCCCTGCACCAGCCGCACATTGTGCGCGTCATTGCGCCCGACGACACCTGACAGGATCCGGTCGACCCAGGGACCGCCGGCATTGACGATCAGCCGTGCCTTGACTGTTTCGCGGGCACCCGTTGTCCGGTCTTCAACTGTGACGTTCCAGACACCGTCCTTGCGCTCCGCATTCACCACCTCGGTGCGGGTCCGGATCTCGGCCCCCCGGTCTGCCGCATCGCGCGCATTGAGCACCACCAGCCGCGCATCATTGACCCAGCAATCGGAATACTCGAACCCTTTGGAGAAAAGCGGCTTCAGCGGCTTGCCCACCGGGGAGGTTTTCAAATCAACAGTCTTGGTGCCCGGAAGCAGCTTTCGCGTACCGATATGATCATAGAGAAAAAGGCCAAGCCGCAGCAACCAGGCCGGGCGCATATCCTTGTGGTGCGGCAGCACGAACCTCAGCGGCCAGATGATATGCGGCGCATTCGACAGCAGCACTTCGCGTTCGCTCAGCGCTTCCCGCACCAGCCGGAATTCATAATATTCAAGATAACGAAAGCCACCATGAATGAGCTTGGACGACCATGACGACGTTCCCGAAGCCAGATCGTTCATCTCCGCCAGAAACACCGAATAGCCCCGACCGACCGCATCGCGGGCGATACCACATCCATTGATGCCGCCACCAATGACGAAAACGTCGTAGAGTTTGTCCTGCGCCATAGGCCTCTCCGGTCATCCACCATGCTGCCACTTTTTTAATTCGAAACTCATGTGAATGTCAAAAGAAAACAAACGAAAGCAAAGCAATACATGGTGCACAAATTCTGGGAAGCTTCAAAACACCGCTTCGGCGATCATCAGCCAGATTCCGGTCGTCGCAGCCGCCATCGCCGTACCAAGCGTCATCGAAGTGGATGCCAGCCGTTGGCCGGTCCCCAGCCGACTGGCGATCAACCAGGAATTGACGCCGGCCGGCAATGACGCCGCCGCCACCACCACCTTGGCCTGAAGCTCGGGCAATCCAAGCAAAAGCGCCATGGCGAGCGCAACTCCAGGCATCAGGACAAGCTTCAGCGTGACCAGGGCAAGGGCCTGCGGTACTTGTCCGCGAATGCCGTAACCACGTAGCGATACCCCCATCGCAAACAGGGCCATTGGGCCGGCAACACCGGCGAGGCTGGCAATCACCCGATCCGCGACACCGGGAATCTCCAACCCCGAAAGCCGGGTCACAAGTCCAGCCAATATGCCGATAATCAGGGGATTGGTGACAAGCTGGCGCAGGAAACCGGTCACCAGCGCAATTGCAGATTTGGACTCGGTATTTGCACCATCCCGCTTCAGCGCCCATTCAAACAGGATGATCGACGCCGCCATCATGATCGGCAGGTGAATCGACACGATCTGCGACAGGATCGCCAGCCCCGGCTCGCCATAGATGCCGGAGATGAATGGAATGCCCAAAAGCACCAGATTTGCAAACCCCGCAGTCACCCCGGCAACCACGCCTGAGCGCGCATCACGGCCAAAGCCCGATCGAATAATCCCATGCGCCGCAATCCAGGTCACGAAAACCGAGGTGAAATAGGTCACCCACAACGCCCAGGGCGCACCATGATCGAAACTCGCCGTGGCAATGGTCCGGAAAAGCAACAGCGGCACCGCAATGGTGAACACGAAATCCGAAAGCCCGTCGCCGGTCTCCGGCTTAAGTACCCGCAACGCCGCAGCGCCATAGCCAATGGCGATCAGTGTAAAAACAACAAGAATGGTTTCGGCAAAGGGAGGCATGGGTGGTGGACTCATACTTTGTTTCGACCCCTTAGCTGTTAACGTCCGGCGTCCGGGATCGCAAAGAAATTCAGAAACCTTGAAGCCGCCCGCCATTGCCGCTAGGTCTTTCGTGCCATTGATACAGGACCGATCCCGCCATGCCCGCATTCTCCCGTTTCACTGCCCTTGCCGAATCCCTGCCGCCCACGGTGCCGTTTGTCGGGCCGGAAACCCAGGAACGGGCGCGAGGTGCCAAGTTCGCCGCACGGCTCGGGGCCAATGAAAGCGGATTCGGTCCGGCGCCGTCGGTGATCGAGGCAATCACCCACGAAGCACAGATTTGCTGGCGTTATGCCGATCCGGAAAACCATGATTTACGCACGGCACTTGGTGCTCATCTTGGTCTGGCGCCTGAACGGGTGGTGGTGGGCGAAGGCATTGACGGGTTGTTGGGCCTGATTGTCCGGCTGATCGTCGAGTCGGGAACCCCGGTGGTCACCTCGCTTGGCGCCTATCCGACCTTCAATTTCCATGTTGCAGGTTATGGCGGAAGGCTGGTCACCGTGCCCTACCGCGACGACCACGAGGATCTGGACGCGCTGCTCGAGGCCGTGCGCCGTGAAAATGCGCCGCTGGTCTATCTCTCCAATCCCGACAACCCGATGGGCACCTGGCATTCGTCCGAAGCGGTGGTGGCCTTCGCCAAAGCCCTGCCCGAGACCACGCTGCTGGCGCTCGATGAAGCTTATGGCGAAACCGCGCCTGCCTCGGCAATCCCCGCCATCGAAGCATTGGCCGACATGCCCAATGTGCTCCGTTTCCGCACATTTTCAAAAGCCTACGGCCTCGCAGGTCAACGTGTCGGCTATGTCTTCGGCGTTGAAGAGACCGTGTCCCGCTTCCACCGGGTGCGTAATCATTTCGGCGTCAACCGACTGGGTCAGGCCGCAGCGCTTGCGGCGCTCAAAGACCAGGCATGGCTGGCTAATGTCCTGGCTCAGGTCGCCACCTCGCGCGACCGGATCGCGGCAATCGCGCGGAAGCATGGTTTCACACCTATCCTCTCGGCCACCAATTTCGTCACCATCGATTGCGGCCGCGACGTGGAGTACGCAAAAGCAATTCTCGATGGTCTGGTCAGCCGCGGTGTGTTCATCCGCATGCCCGGCGTCACGCCGCTCAACCGCTGCATTCGCATATCGACAGGACCGGATGCAGAGATCGGCCTTTTCGAGACCGCCTTGGCGGAAGTTGTTACGGAACTCGGCTGAACCAGCGCAGCGGCTGCAGCAAAAAGGCCGCGATCAACCGGTTATGGTCAAATCGCGGCCTATCTGAAAGCCTCTCCGTTTTGTCCGGAGTTATGGCCCCCGCCTCGTTCCCCTCGAGGTAAAGTCTTACGAATAGAGATGTGCAGTTGCCCTGATGGGCACCCTGTCCTGCAAAGATCTTCGCGGCGCGATGCCGGGCCCAAGGCCCAGATCAATGCCCAGATCAATGCCCGGATCAATGCATGGTCATCCATTCGCGTGCAGCGCGCAGAGCGCTCGCAAGTTCTGCCTTGCTCATGCTTTCAGCCAGTTCGGCGCGCAGCGTTGCCGCCCGGTCCGAGCCCTTGATCGCGGCAATGTTGAGCCACTTGTGGGCAGCAATGTAATCGACTTCGCATTCGCGTCCGGTCGCATACATCAGACCCATTTCGCAGAATACGTCAGCCTTGGCTTCGCCGCCGATGATTGCCTGGTCGTGATCGTGAATTTCATAACGTGCCATTTTTTCAGTCCCTGTAAATTCGTTTGTTTCGTTGTCCCTGCCAGCTCCTGAGAAGCCGTCTCAATGATGCTTGCGTCCGGTTTGGCCCGGCGCTGTCTTGTTGGATTGGAGTGTGCCGTTATCGACTAAAAAGCGAGTTAAATTGCATGCTTAACTGGAAACGAACAAAGTCCAAACGCTTGGTAAATTTGGGATTCTGTTAAACATCCAAGCCGTTGCGTTCCGGCCAGAGTGACCGAATCCGGTGTTTTCAGCCTCGCCAAAAAAGTTACGAACGGCTAACCAAAGATGCATCGCATTTTCTGAAAATATGATCGAACCACAAAAAATGCAGCCAAAACCCGTCACCTGTACCGGCTCAGGAACCCGATATGACGCCCGAAATCCCAGTTTACCTTTACGTAAATGCGAGCTAAGTAAGAAATGCGCTTGAGGAAGCGCTTATATTCCTGGGAGGAACACCATGATCCGCAAACTGATTGTAGCTGGCGCGCTTGTCGCCGCCATGTCCGCTCCTGCACTCGCAGACCCGATCGAAGGCAACTGGAAAACGCAGAGCGGCGAGACCGCGGCGATCTCGACCTGCGGCGGTTCCTATTGCATACAGTTGAAAACCGGCAAGCACGCTGGCAAAAGCATCGGCAAACTGAAAACCGATGGCGGCGGCTATTCCGGCAATATTACCGATCCCGCAAACGACAAGACCTATTCAGGTTCGGCTTCGATCTCCGGAAGCAGCATGAAGATGAAGGGTTGCGTGTTGGGGATTTTGTGCAAGTCGCAAAAATGGACCAGAATGTAACCATAACATCCGCTCAAATCCGGCAATGACGAGACCCGCGCCGGCACCCCGGCGCGGGTCTTTATGTATCTACGCATAACTACCGTGCCTTCTGTCCGAACAGCACCTTCTGGGCATCCTTGTCGTCGGCCAGGTTCTTCCGATACTCAATGCCGATGCTGCAGCCCTTTTCCACCGCCGGCCGGGCCAGCATGGTCTCGAACCAGCGCTTGAGGTTGGGGAAATCATCCAGGTCCTGGCCCTGGTTCTTGTGAGGCTTGACCCAGCCGATGCAGGCAATGTCCGCAATCGAGTAGTCACCAGCCAGAAACTCCCGGTCGGCCAGCCGCCGGTCCATCACGCCATAAAGCCGGTTGACCTCATTGGTATAACGCTCGATCGCATAGGGAACCTGCTCGGGTGCATACTGCCTGAAATGATGCGCCTGGCCAGCCATCGGGCCCAGCCCTCCCATCTGCCAGAACAGCCACTGCTCTACTTCCGCGCGGGCGCGCTCGCCCGACGGATAGAGCTTGCCGAATTTGCGGCCAAGATATTGCAGGATGGCACCCGATTCAAAAACCGAGATCGGTTCGCCGCCGGGACCTTCGGGATCGATGATCGCCGGCATCCTGTTGTTGGGGGCTATAGCAAGGAAGGACGGCTCAAACTGCTCGCCCTTACCGATATTGACGTAGCTGACTTCATAGGGAACGCCCAGTTCCTCAAGCATGATCGTTATTTTCCAGCCATTGGGCGTCGGCCAGTAATACAGTTCAATTGGTTTGATCTGTGTTGTCATCGCCATTCCTTCGGTTGCCATCGGCAGGATGTGGAATGGAAAGCCGCTTGGCAATCCCGGAGCAACTGGACTGAACTCACATTAAAGTGTTTTTCTGATCGCTGTCACATTTGCTTCAGCCGGCAAAACTGCCGCGGCGCTTCGCAATACGCCAGCGCTCGGGTTTACGAATTTACCGAAATCCTCGGATCGGAAACCTCGGAACGCATGACAAAGCGATTCCGCCCCCTGCGTTTGGCCTGATACAGCGCTTCGTCAGCATGCGACAGCACTTCATCCTGCGAAATAACTTCAGCCAGCGGTTTCAACGCAACACCCACACTGACGGTTACCACCTCAACTCCATCGCTGCGGCCCGGATGTGGGATCCCCAGAGCCTCGATGGATCTCACCACCGCATTGGCAAGGCGTCGGGCTTGCACTTCGTCCGCATCCCTGACGGCCAGAACGAACTCTTCACCACCAAACCGCGCACAGAACAGGTCAGGATCCAAGAACACAGTCCTGAAGGCACCAGCGATAAGCTTCAGGCATTCATCGCCTGAGGGATGTCCGAGCGTATCATTGAAGAGCTTGAAATGATCGATGTCGATCATCATCACGACAGCGGAGCGGTCGTCGGAAAACCAATCGGAAAGCCGCTCATCAAGGAACCTGCGGTTGGGGAGCCCGGTGAGGGCATCAGTTTTTGACATTTCCTGAAACTGCTTTTCCGAACTCTCAGCGGTTTCGGCGCGTATCATGGCCTCGCGCGAGATGCAGTAATCCGTGCAGCGCCGGCGCTCGAACAGATAATTCGAGTACACGCTCAAAACGCAAACACTTGCGAACTGGAAACAAAGAGCAATTTTCAACGCCGGATCAACACCATGCTTCATTGAAACAGCCAGAATCGCCAAAAACAGGATCACAGCGGTATAAATCAGAGCGTATCGATACCTCAGCGCCATTAGCATATTTGCAAATACAATGCACAGGACGACTTCCACATTCATATGGGTGCTGTGCGGCGCATTCGAGAAATACAGCATAAACACCGGCAACCCCGAGGCCGTGAGAATAGCTCCCAGAACCAGGACTTCTCTTATCTCTGAAGAGAGCTTTTCGACAGAATAGGCGACGGCAAGCGAACTGGGCACAATGACAAGCATCGTTACCAGAACGATGATCCAGTACTCATCTGGCAATAGCAGATATGTCGAGATGTCATGAAGCAGATAGAGCAGAACCCCGAAGGTGATCGTGTGGCGCAATTGGCCCGCCCGTTCTGCCCCATGCTCGGCCTCATACCGCGCTTCGGTATGACGGTCGAAACGAAGCAGCCGATCGAGTGTCGGCCGGTGAACCGGGCCGCGCATGATGTCATCCAGAGGCCTTCGCATCTTCCATGCCCTTTGATTAGCAAGGCCAAATATGGATGATTTGGTTTTATATTCTAATAATGGCTCACGGTCATGGCGCATTTTCAGCCATTAGCATGATCAATTGGTAAACGCTTCCCACCAGACCGGTTCCCAACTCATCCCCGGGCCGGGCGGGGCGGTGCAACGTCTGCCAGGCCGAATGCCCGGTTAATCTCTTTGAACGCCAGATGAACGCCCGTCTCAGGTGCCGTTCAGCCGCCACATGCGAATGTTCTTCACACAAGAAGGGAACAAGACACATGAGCACGATTGCACGACGCTTCACCATCATCAGCCTGATCTTCGTGATCTTCGCATTGCTGATGGCTGCGGCCGTCGCCAATGGCGAACGCCGCCGGCATGGCTGGCACAACGGCGCAATCGACGCCTGTATTTTTCATCCCGACCTGAATTGCACCGCTTCGCGCTGAGCCCGCCTCAAAGGATTGATTTCATGAGTATCCAGATTCAACACACCATCACCACGCTCTTGCGCATTACCGCTCTGGTCAGCTTTCTGGTCGGCCCCGTCGGCGCCTTCGCCTATACCCAGACAGGCGACAAGGGCTCCGGACTTTCCGGAGCTGGCTACGTTCTGTATGTGAGCCTGCAGCGCAACAGCCGATAAGCAAGGAGTGCTGATGCATGGTTATGCCGAGCCAGGCAGAAATATCCACCCATAGGGTTGAAAGTCCTTTCGGCGCGGCTCGTCTTTTCCTTGTCAATATTATTCGTATATAGTGATGCATGAACCAAAGAATCTCTTCCCACACCGCAAACGGCTTCATTTCACCAGACCCCATCAAACCGCAGGAATTTTCCGATGCGGCAAGTGCGGTCGCGGCCCTCGAAGCCATTTATGATCGCAACACCCGATTTTTGTGCGAGGCCTTTCAGGGCCTTGCAACAGAGAAACCAGCAGGCCGCTATCGCGCCTTCTATCCCCAGATAAGCTTCGAGACGACATCCTTTGGAATGATCGATTCCAGGCTGTCTTACGGGCACGTCGTTTCTCCGGGCCGTTACGCAGCAACAATCACCAGACCATCCCTGTTCCGCAGTTACCTGACAACGCAGTTCGAATTGCTGCTGCGCAATCACGGGACACCTTTGACGATTTCTGAATCCGACACTCCGATACCACTGCATTTCGCCTTTGGCGAAGGCGCCTATGTCGAGGCGGCTGTCGCTGAAAAACTCGACATGCCGTTGCGCGATCTGTTCGACACGCCCGATCTCGCCACAACCGATGATGAAATCGTCAACGGACTTTATGAACCCGGCCCCGGCGAATTGCTGCCACTGGCGCCGTTCAAGGCCCAACGCATCGATTATTCGCTGGCGCGGCTCTCGCATTACACCGCAACGGCACCGGATCATTTCCAGAATTTCGTGCTGTTCACCAACTATCAGTTCTACATCGACGAGTTCTGCGCCCATGCGCGCGCCCTGATGTCCGAAGGCGACGGTGACTACGAGTTTTTCGTCGAGCCGGGCAATCTGATCACGCCACTCGGCGAAGGAAGCCCGACAGAAGGCATTGCGCCACCGCGGCTGCCGCAGATGCCTGCCTATCACCTGAAGCGCAAGAACCATGGTGGCATCACCATGGTCAATATCGGCGTCGGCCCGTCAAATGCCAAAACCATCACCGACCACATTGCAGTGCTCCGCCCGCATGCCTGGCTGATGCTCGGCCACTGTGCCGGCCTCCGCAACAGCCAGAACCTCGGCGACTATGTGCTGGCCCACGCCTATGTCCGCGAAGACCATGTGCTTGATGATGACCTTCCGGCCTGGGTACCGATCCCCGCACTGGCCGAGGTGCAGGTCGCGGTTCAGGATGCCGTTGCAGAAGTCACCGGGCTTGATGGCTACGATCTCAAGCGCATAATGCGCACAGGCACCGTCGCCACCATCGACAACCGAAACTGGGAACTGCGCGACCAGCGCGGCCCGGTACAGCGGCTGTCGCAATCGCGCGCCATTGCGCTCGATATGGAATCCGCCACCATCGCTGCCAACGGCTTCCGCTTCCGCGTGCCCTACGGCACCCTGCTCTGCGTCTCCGACAAGCCACTGCATGGCGAACTCAAACTGCCCGGCATGGCTTCCGCCTTCTACAAGACGCAAGTCAACCAGCATCTGCAAATCGGCCTGCTGGCAATGCAGAAACTCGCCGCCATGCCGCCCGAACGTCTGCATTCACGCAAGCTCAGAAGCTTCTTCGAGACAGCGTTTCAGTAAGGAGCGTCTTGAGGCGGGACCTTGTCGTAACGGGCTCATGCATGTCCGGCAAAACCGTGCTGGACCGCAGTGCGGCAGGAGCGACTAGGGCGGACTTTCCACTAACGGCTGAAACGGGCGGGAAGCGGGCATTTGATGCGTCCTGGACGAACGACAGAAATCGGGCGGGAAGCAGACTGAGAGCTTCCGGCGTTCAGAATAGTGATTGCGGACATTCGACGCGATCGCACAGACGGCGAATGTCTTTCACCAGCTGCTCTGAAGGCTTTCTGGCGCACGAATGGCTTGGTCTCATCTCATTCCCTCATCACTAAGGCGAGACCAAAGCACTTCATAAATCACAATCTCAAATCTGAGCCATTGTCGCTGACGGCGGACACTCAGACACGTCTCCGAAACCGCATTCGGGTGATCTGGAGAGAGGGAACAGATATGAATAAAGCGGGCAAAATCGTTGACCGTTATTTAATGCTCAAAGACTAATATACGAGCCTCGGAATAGAGGCATTTTGTTTTGGCGTCACGTATCCTCATTGTTGAAGACGACCCCATTGTCAGCGCGGTCCTGGAACAGACGTTGATTGCGGACGGTTACGAGGTCGTCGTCGCCGGGGACGGCATTGAAGCCGTTGAATTGACCAAGAACGGTTCCTTCGATCTGGCGCTCATTGACTACAACTTGCCCGAAATTGACGGTTTTGCTTCCGGCCGGCTTATCCGTTCGATGTCGACCCGGCAGGTCCCAACCAAATTGGTGGCTATCACCGGCAACACGAACGCGCTGAGCGAACGTGTTGGTGTCGATGACGTCTTCGACGACATGCTTCCCAAACCGTTCCTTCCCAGTCAATTGTCAGCATTTGTGGCAAGAGCTTTGCGGCCGGCGGAGAACGATGAGCGGGCAAAAGGTGCCGACGCGCAGTGGCGGCTTCTGGGTTTGCCGAGACGCCCGAAAGCGATATGCATCCCCGAAGCCTCTTCCCCAATGACCGCCTTGCTGGCGAGTGCATTCGAATGCGTTGACCGTTCTGATGATTTTGAAGCCATCTTGCTGATGGACCAAGCCGGGACCGACGCCGTCGTGGCGCTTCGTGCGATGATCGACCGTGCCGCGCAGGTTCCCGTTATTAATTGCACGAGCGGCGGTTCGCTTGCCGCCGATGCGTCGCTGGTCTATGGCGACACGGAAAGCTGGATATCGGTGGCGGAAACCCTGAAATCCTACAAGGCCCGGCGAGAAACCGTTAATCAAGGTGTTGTTGCCGGAAATCCAGAGATGCGCCTTTTGGCCAGTCTATATATTTCCGGCGCCGGGATCAGACCCATACTCGATCCCGACAACCGGATGTTCATCTGTTTCTCAGGGTATCGCGCGCATAAGGCTGTCATCTCGGAAGCTGGATCCCTGGTCGCGAAGGGATTGTTGAAGCGATCCTTTGCCGAGCGTTTTCACTGTTGCCCCGGTTGCGCATCGCGCCGCCTTAACGTGCGGGAGGAGTGCCCGTCCTGCCGGTCATCCAATCTGACCGAAGCGCCAATTGTCCATCATTTTAAATGCGCCTATCAGGGGCCGGAATCCGATTTTAGAGAAGGAACGCGGCTCGTCTGTCCCAAATGCCGCGCCCATCTGCGCCATTATGGGGGCGACTACGAAAAACCGGGGTCGATCATGAGCTGCGGGCAATGCGCCGAGTGGACTTCAGAACCCGCCATCGGATTCCTTTGTGTCGAATGTGGACTGCACTCGGATGGCGACGCAGTGGCGACGGAGGACGTGCATTCCTACGACCTGACCGAAGCTGCGGTGGCGGTGCTCACTTCACCGGCAATCGCCGGGGAGTTGGAGGCGAACCTGGAATATGTTGGGTTGCCGCGCGCCTTAAAGACGGAGCTGGCACGGCTGTCCGAAGACATGCACATAAGTGTCAATTCCCTGGCAGTTATTGAAATCGAATATGCTGGGCGGGACGCTCTCATCAGGGAATCCGGTACGGATGTGTTCGTCAAGCTGCGTCAGCTGTTTGTTGAAAACCTGACAAACCTGCTCGATGATTACGGCGTCGTTGTACAGCTAACCGACATTGACTACGTCATCGTTGATTCCGGAAATTCACATTCCTTGTCCGACTTTTCTCGGTCGCTTATCGAAGAATGCCGCAACACGCTGGGCAAGGACATTATGCCGCAAACGCGGATCATACTCGGCAGCATGGCGCGAGCCATCGGTTGATGGAAGTTTTACGCAACGGTTTTGATTTTCTCGGCGCCCAGACCGGCTCAAGCCTGCTTTACATTTTCTGGTATGCGCTGATCTTCGAACTGCCCCGCTACTCGTTGACGTTCGGGTCCGCGGCTTTGGGCGCGCTCGCCAATCGTGCGCTGTCAGGCCCGAGCCAGACGGATTGCTACGAGCAAGTGCGCCGCGACACGTTGAGCGTTCTGATTGTCGGGCACAATGAAGCAGATAAGATCGAACGGTGCGTCCGGTCCCTGCAAGAGCAGACGCGTGTCCCAGACGAAATTGTCATTGTCAGCGACGGCTCCTCGGACAAGATGGCGAAAGTCGCGGCCCGGCTGGTGCGAGAGGGACACGCAACGCGCGTTCTCAGCACCAACAAACGTGGCGGTAAATCCGGCGGTACAAACCTCGCAGTTCGATTCACCAGTTGCGATCTTATAGCAGTCGTGGATTGCGATTGTTCATTCGATCGTTACGCAATCGAGGGTCTGGTAGCGCCTCTTTCCGATACCTCCATCGGCGGCACATGCGGCGACATCGTTCCCAGAAATGGAGATGCAAGCCTTGTCTCGGGTTTTCAGGAGATTGAATATCTGCTGACGATCTCCATGTCGAAGCGAATTGGCAACGCGCTTGATCAAGTGATCTGCCTTTCCGGGGCATTTGGCGCCTTCCGGCGTAGCGCCCTCGAAAGCGTTGGGTATTTTGATGTCGGTGGAGGGGAAGACCTCGACGCCACCATGCGCCTGCGCGATCACGGTTGGCGCGTCATGTTTGCCGAAAATGCCGTCTGCTACACAGATGTTCCGACGAGTTTTTGGGCACTGGCCAGACAGCGGCTCAGGTGGGAACGTGACGCTATCTGGGTTCGCTATCGCAAGCACTGGCGCGCCATGTCGCCGTTCCATGCGCGCTTTCAGCTAAGGGAAGCCCTGCATCAGTGGGACTTCCTGCTGTTTGGTGTGCTGGCTGCCGTCATTTTTCCGATCTACACTTTGTGGCTGTTTGGAACTTATGGCAGTTTCGCGTTTTCCATCCTTATTGCCATCCAGATAATTGCAACGGCGGTTGATCTCCTGACCATGGCACTTGCCGCGCTGGTAACCGGCCGCACCGACACTCTCCGACTGGTGTTCCTGATCCCCGGCTTCTCGTTCTTCAACGGCTATATAATGAAGAATATTCGTCTCCTCGCCTATTTTCAGGAGATCTTTTTCTCGTCTTCGCGCGAAGATAATTACATTCCTGCGCGCGTGCGTTCAGTGCGGAGTTGGTAAGAATGCAACGGATAAAAAAACGTCCCAGCATCGATGCGATGATCAATCATCAAAGGGTGGAAACATCATCCTGGAGTCGCCGTATATATTTTATACTGCTTGGTGCTCTTGTTATTGCAATTGGAAATTATCTGGTTGGAGATATGCTCATCATGCGCGCAGAAGGGATAGTTCTTTCCGACAGAAATGTTGTTGACGCAACATATCAGGGCCGCGTGGCAGACGTGCGCGTACGCGAAGGAGAAGCCGTCGCTGAGGGAGACATTCTCTTGCGGATGGAATCCCCAGACATGCTGCGCACCATTGCCGATCTGGCGGCACGCAACGCCGATCTCGAACAGCGATTGAGCCAGATGAAGGTGCGCTCCAGTGCGATTGGAGTTATTTTGCCGCTAGCCGAACGACGCGCTGACGAGAACATGCGATCGATCGCCAAGATCGACCAGCTTTCGATCCAGGGTCTGGTCGCTTCCACCCGAATGGACGAAGCCCTCGCCTCCCGCTTTGATTCCGCTGCTTTGTTTGCGGAACTTGCCGGTGAAGCAGATATGCTTCAGGTCAGCATACCCATTTTGTCACGGTCAGTCGCACGATCAGCAGAGGCCCTTGCCAAGCTGGAAGAGTTTTACGGCGACGGAATTGTACGGGCGCCCCGATCGGGTGTGGTCGGTTCACATGTTCCCACTTCCGGTGAGGTTGCCCAAATCGGCGAGGAACTGCTGAGGATCAATGGCAAGAAAGCTTACGTTCTGGCGTTCCTTCCAGATACCTATCTCTTCGATGTGCGGACGGGCGACCCGGTGACCGCCAGGTCAGGCAATTCAAGCTCTGTGGCAACTGTTGAGGAAATACTCGGCGTCGCCGATGCTCTTCCACCGGAGTTTCAGAACATGTTCCGTCCGCGCGAGCGCAGTCGGCTGGTTCGGATTTCGATACCGGAAAGCAACGACTTCGCGGTAACACAGAAGGTGACCGTCGGCGGATGTATTGTCGGCTGGTGCTGGAATGCAAGGTCGTGAGTGCCGTGCGGGGTTTTCATCAATGCTTGCGAAAAAGACCGGCATGATCGAACGCGATCCATTGCATGATCTGAAACTACGATTCCTGGACCGGTGCCGTTCCAATATCGGCAGTATCATAGCTGCCGCAGATGATGGACGGGTACTGGAGCGAGGTGAACCTCACATTCAGATTGTAAGAATAGTCCATTCGCTGGCCGGAGCGGGCGGTATCTTTGGTTTTGATGCGTTGAGTGCCAGAGCTATTGATCTGGAAACCTATCTCATCTCCGGTGATGAGTTGAATGCAAGCAAAGCGCGTGGCTTGTTCGAGGCGCTCAGCGCGGAAGTGCAGGGCGCCATCGATAGCTGAGTTTCAATCCTGGCTCAGCACTTCTATGTCTGCCGCCTATGATGGAAGAAGTTTCTGAACCTATGGTTAGGGATCGGGTGCAGTTGGACACCTCGATTTACCGGTCTTTTCCAGTTCAAGGTGCGGTGTCGAGCACGTTGGCGCAACGTTTTGTCTTTCGGACGTTGAACGTCGGCTATTTCTGCCTCTTGATCTAATGGAATGAACTGCCGCCATAGTCCGGCTTGAGGCGCGAAGCGGCCGTTCCTTGGGGACCAATCGAAAGGCAGCAATGGGCCGGGAGTGACCGTCGGCCATAAAGGCCGAAGGTCCCAAGAGGGCTCGAAGCAGACCAATGCGGCTTCGGCCATACGCTGTCTCGAAGCCGGCAACACAAAGCTGCGATCTCAAGCAAAGCGCATCTGCGCGCCCTGCCCCGTATCCTCACATATTGGTATAGACCGGCCCCTCGCCGCCCTGCGGCGGCACCCAGTTGATGTTCTGGTTCGGGTCCTTGATGTCGCATGTCTTGCAGTGCACGCAGTTCTGCGCGTTGATCACGAAGGTCGGCACACCGTCGGTTTCCACCCATTCATAGACGCCAGCCGGGCAGTAGCGCTGCGACGGACCGCCATAGACATCATGCTCGGAGGATTTCTGCAGCGCCATATCCTTGACTTGCAGATGCACCGGTTCGTTTTCCTCGTGATTGGTGTTGGACAAAAACACCGAGGACAACCGGTCAAAGGTCAGCACGCCATCAGGCCTTGGATAATCGATTTTCTTGTGCTTTGCCGCCGGCTCAAGTGCGGCATAGTCGGGCTTTCCGTGGCTCATCGTGCCGAATGGCGAAACGCCAAAAAGCGTATTGAGCCACATGTCGAGCCCGCCCAACGCAACACCGCCGATCGTGCCGAGTTTCGACCACAACGGCTTGACGTTACGCACCTTCTTCAGGTCCTTGCCGATCTCTGACGTGCGCCAGGCGGCATCGTAGCCGTCCAGCGTATCCTGCGCCCGGCCGGCAGCAATGGCTTCCGCAGCATGTTCAGCCGCCATCATCCCCGACAACACCGCGTTGTGCGATCCCTTGATACGGGCGACATTGACGAAACCGGCCGAACAGCCAATCAGCGCGCCGCCCGGGAATGCGAGCTTTGGCACAGATTGCCAGCCGCCTTCCGAAATGGCCCGTGCGCCATAGCCGAGCCGCTTGGCGCCCTCGAACACAGGTGCGATTGCCGCGTGGGTCTTGAAGCGCTGGAATTCCTCGAAGGGCGACAACCACGGATTTTTGTAATTGAGATGAAGCACGAAGCCGACAGCCACCTGGTTGTCCTCGAGATGATAGAGGAATGAGCCGCCGCCGGTTTTGAGATCAAGTGGCCATCCAAACGAATGCTGCACCAGACCGGGTTTGTGATGCTCCGGCTTGACCTGCCAAAGCTCTTTCAGGCCGATGCCGTATTTCTGCGGCTCACGACCCTCGTCGAGCTTGAAGCGCGAAATCAGCTGCTTGGCAAGCGATCCGCGAACGCCCTCACCGATCAGCACATACTTTCCCAAAAGCGCCATTCCGCGGGCATAATTGGGACCTGGCTCACCATTGCGCTCGACACCCATGTCGCCGGTGGCGACACCGGTCACCGCGCCGGTTTCATCGGTCAGAACCTCGGTGGCTGCAAAGCCCGGATAGATTTCGACACCGAGCGCCTCGGCGCGGTCACCCAACCACTTGGTCACATTGGAAAGCGACACAATGAAATTGCCGTGATTGCTCATCAGCGGCGGCATCATGAAATTGGGCAGTTTGATCGAACCGGCAGGCCCAAGCACCAGAAAATGATCTGCCTTGACCGGAGTCTTGAAGGGATGATCAGGGTCATCACGCCAGTCGGGAATGAGCTTGTCGATACCGATCGGGTCGACAACAGCGCCCGAGAGAATGTGCGCGCCGACTTCGCCGCCTTTTTCAAGAACGACAACCGTCAGTTCAGGATTGACCTGCTTGAGCCGGATAGCGGCCGAAAGGCCGGCAGGGCCTGCCCCCACGATCACCACATCGAATTCCATGCTTTCGCGCTCGGGGAGCTCATTCACATCTGTCATCGGGCGTCCTCACCTCTTTGATCCGGCGACGCCCTGGCGAGGCAGACGCACAAATTCAATCCAACATCAGGCTAAATGTGAAGCTGTAGTCCGGACAAAACTGCCCGCCCTTCAGACACATCGGCTGGCCTTGCGGCCGTTACATCCTGTTTGGCAAATGACGCGCACGAAGTCGAGCCGGGATGCGACAGGATTTGCGTTCTTACCTAGCAAATTCTGACGTTCACGTAAACGTAAACTAAAAAAAAGCACAAGCATTTGCCCGCAAAGAGCATCTTTCACGGGGGTTCCGCGCAGTGTCATCAGGAAACAGTCCAGACGTCATGTAACTCAGAGAATGGCGAACCGGTGTGAACAGCTAAACGACCCATCAGGCCATCTGGGCAAACATTGGTTGCATGTTCAAAACAAGCACGGCGCCGGCAATGGTATTGTCGGGCCCAGTCAGCGGCGTCATCCGGCAGTTGACCTCGAACAACCGTCCGTGGGCGTCAGGCGCTTCATAATTGTAGGAAACGCGCGCGCCGCCAAAACACTGGTCGATGCGCGGCTTTGCTCTGGTTCGGAACCGCTCTCGATCAATCAGCTCAAGCAAGTGCTTGCCGATAAAATCGGACGGACGTTTATTGTGAAATTCGGCGTTGCGTTGATTGCAGTAAATATAGCGATAATCGAGACCGAAAACCGCAACCCGCTCCGGTATCGAATCCAGAATGAGCTCATGCAGGGCCGGGTCATAGCCATCAAACAATGGAGGTTGCTCACGTCGGGAAGCAAAAGGCTTCCAGCCGTCATGAGGTGCCAGATAGCGAACAAACAATTTCGACATCATCGATGTATAACGCCTTACACTGCTATCATCCTCGCAGTTTCTCATGGCAAGACGATTGAAAAAGGCTATCTGCGCCATGATTTCGCTGTGATCACGAGCGTCAAAATCGAAAATACAACGCGTCAATGGCTGAAGCTGGGCATCAACACGATTGATCTCGTCTTCATCACCACAACGCACGGCAAGAAGCAGTTCATTGCCAAGCTGGTCAAATTTCTGGATCAGAGCAGATAGCATCAAGCCCTCGATTGCTTTCCCCGGCTACTTTAGTGTTTCCTGTATAGTGGCAATTTCAGGCCTTCGGCAAGTCAACCGAAATGGCCGCACCTGATCAGGAATGTCCCAAACACGTGGCAAAAGCTCGCCGGGAACGGCCGCATTGTAGAAATACTGTCTGCCTACAACAAAAATAATCGAGACCAAAAGAGCTAACACACTCTAATTGCTTGATGATCCATAATAATATCAAACAAAAAAGCAGGATCGGAAACCATTCCCCTGCTCGATCAAGCTGACTGGACGAGCAACAACGATCCACTTTTCCAAACACAAAAAAACTCAAATTGTTGAATACGCTGACCATTTTTCATGCTCGGTGGCAAGAAGTCTTCTCAGGCAGCGCATCAATCAGTGCCTATAAAAGTTGATGCGTTCTCCCTGCGCCAAAGCAGCAAGAGGTAAAGCGCTCGAGAATTTCAGAGACATTACATCTGAGCTATTGCGATGCTCTCTCAGCCAGCTTGGCCAAATCCGGCACCTCCACCTGACGGTTGTTCTGGATCAGGATGATCTCATCCTTGCGCAACTTGGTCATCTGCCGGCTTACCGTTTCAATCGTCAGGCCAAGAAAGTCGGCGATATCAGATCGCGTCAGTGGGAGATCGAAACTGACCGAACCGGTTTCCAGCTCCGGGTTGATATGGGTGGCAATCAGATACAGGAAACTCGCCACTTTTTCAGAGGCGGTCTTGCGCCCCAGCGTCAACATCCAGTCGCGCGCCTCATCCAGTTCCTTCAGCGTCTGCTCCAGCAACTTATGCTCAAGCTCGGGAGTCTCCCTGATCATCCGGTCAATCATGGTCTTGGGGAAACTGCAGATGTTGACTTCGGTCGCTGCATCCGCCGTGATTCCGCTGTTGGAACGGAACGGGCGACCTAGAAAATCAGGCGCAAACTGCAGTCCGACGATCTGCTGGCGGCCATCGGCCATCATCTTCGTCAGCTTAACCACACCGGATATGATGTTGGCATAGTTTTCAGCTTGCTGTGTCTCGCCAATCAACTCCACTCCCGAGTCGACACGTTTAAGCGTCGACTGCTTGTTGAGATTGATCAGTTGGTCTGTCGACAGAGCGCCGCATACCCCCTTGTGACGCGCTTCGCACGCACGGCAAAGCACCGGAATATCGGAATTGTGGATGTCTTTGCGCTTTGCGTCCATCAAATCCTCTTTCGCGCCAAGGCAACACCGCCCGAGCGCCATACAACGCCGCCACCCAAGCCATGCAAGCGCCACCGCACGCCCAGAGATTGAACCCAAAGAACAGCGCGGTTTGATCAAAGTCAAGGCGCGAAAGCCGGAAGCGCGCAATGTAGCGCCAGATATAAGAGAGACAGAAAAATGCAGAAAGAATTTGTCCAAAAGCACGGTGGCCCGGCACCGCGCTACACCAGCTATCCGACCGCACCGCATTTCCATTCAGAAATAGACGGCGATGTTTATGCACGCTGGTTGCGTCAGCTGACGCCAGGACAGACACTGTCTCTGTATGTTCACATACCGTGGTGTGATCGTCTTTGCTGGTTCTGCGGCTGCAACACCAAACAGACACTCAAATACGAACCGTTGAAAACCTATCTGACAGCACTTGAAAACGAGATGGAGACGATTTCCAGCCTGATTGATCCAGCGTGCCGGGTCACCGCACTGCATCTGGGCGGCGGATCGCCGACGATGTTGCGGCCCGATGACATGATCGCGCTGAACCAGATGTTACGCAGCCGGTTCAATTTTGATCCGGATGCAGAGATCAGCGTCGAAATGGATCCCAATGACCTGACCGCTGAAAAGTATGATTCTCTTGCTGAGATCGGCATGACCCGCGCTTCAATCGGGGTGCAGGATTTCGACGAGAAGGTCCAGAAGGCGATCAACCGAGAACAGACATTCGAACAGACCCGTGAAGTCGTCGAACAGGTTCGTGCCCGCGGTGTGCGGTCCGTCAATTGCGATGTTCTTTATGGCCTGCCTCACCAAACCCGCCAATCCGTCGACCGCACCATCAAGCAGGTCCTCTCACTGGAACCGGACAGAATTGCCCTTTTCGGATACGCCCATGTTCCGTGGATGAAAACACATCAGAAAATGATCGATGAATCCGTATTACCGGATCTGACGGAGCGATTCGCGCAAATGAACCGCGCCGCCTCGACGCTCACCTCGGCAGGGTATACCGCTATCGGCATTGATCATTTCGCATTGCCTGGTGATAGTTTGGCAGTCGCGGCTGCTTCCGGCGCGATGCGCCGCAATTTCCAGGGCTACACCAGCGACACTGCCGACGCGCTGATTGGTATGGGGGCATCTTCAATTGGACAATTGCCGCAAGGCTATGTTCAGAACCAGCCATCGACAGGCGAATACCAGCGACAGGTCAATCTTGGGCAGCTTCCAGTGGTGCGCGGTTTCGAGCTTTCGACGGAAGATCGCATCCGCGCCCGCATCATTGAGCTTCTGATGTGTGATTTTGCCTTCTCTTTCGCCACAATCCGGCATGAATTCGGCGGCGAGGCTGAGCATATTCTGGATGAAGCTGAATATCTGGCGAGTTGCGATACCGATGGCATGATCGAATTTAGCGGCGGCTTATTCCAGATCACGCCGAAGGGCAGACCCTTTGTTCGCTCGGTAGCATCCGCATTCGATGGATATTTCGGGACCGGTGTCGCGCGCCATTCGCTTGCAGTCTGATCTGATCCATCCCATTTGGTGCTTTGAGCAAGCCTGCCTTGAAATAACCGGGCAAAGAAGCCATTGGCTTTTGTGCCGGTTTTTTCTATAGCTTCGGCCAAACCATCATCCAATGAGGAAAACAGCGTGACCGCAACATTTGACAAGGTCGCTGACATCATCGCTGAGACGAGCGAGATTGACCGCGATTCCATCACCACCGAGAGCCACACCATCGACGATCTGGGCATCGACAGCCTTGATTTCCTCGACATCGTTTTTGCGGTCGACAAGGAATTCGGCATCAAGATTCCGCTCGAGCAGTGGACCCAGGAAGTCAACGACGGCAAGGCCTCGACCGAAGAATACTTCGTGCTCGGCAACCTCTGTGCCAAGATCGACGAGTTGAGGGCTGCAAAGGGCTAATGGCCCGGTCCGGCGGAACAACTCATGCAGCTTGAATATTTCCAGATGATCGACCGGATCGAGGCGCTTGACCTTGATGCCGCTACGCTGGTTGCAAGCTCGACGGTTCCCGATACCAGCCCCGTGTTCGAGGGGCATTTTCCCGGCATGCCGCTGGTACCTGGTGTATTGCTGATTGAAACCATGGCCCAGGCCAGTGGATTTCTGATTCTTGCGAAAACCGGTTTCGCGGCAATGCCGTTTTTAATGTCGGTCGATAGCGCCAAAATGCGCGATTTCGTCAAGCCTGGCACTCCGTTGGAGATTACCGCTGTTCTGGAGCACGAAGGCTCGGGCTATGCCGTCACCAAGGCAAGGATATCAAGCGGTGGAAAGAAAGTGGCCGATAGCCAGCTCAAATTCAAAACCGTTGCTTTCGACCAGGTTCCGCTTGCCGAAATCATAAAGAATCGGGCCGGGGAAGTGGGTCTGTTGACCGCTATGGCGAAAGTTGCAGGAGATCGGCAATGACAGTGACACGCCACGAAGTCGTAGTAACCGGTATCGGGCTGGTGACCTCGCTCGGAGTCGGACGTCAGGCCCATCGCGACCAGTTGATGGCGGGCACTGCGCCAGTCAAGGTGACCGACAGCGAGCGCTTCGCGCCGTACACGGTCTACCCCCTCCCGGAGATCGATTGGTCGGCACAAATTCCGCGCCGAGGCGATCAGCGCCAGATGGAAAACTGGCAACGTCTGGGTGTTTACGCAGCCGGTCTCGCGCTTGATGATGCAGGTTTGAAGGGCGATGCCGAAGCATGCGCATCAATGGACATGATCGTTGCGGCCGGTGGCGGCGAACGCGACATTGCCGTCGACACCCTGATCATCGAGGAAAGCCGAAAACGCAACGACCGGGAACAATTGCTGCTGGAAAAATTGACGACCGAATTGCGTCCGACCCTGTTTCTCGCCCAATTATCCAACCTGCTCGCCGGCAACATTTCCATTGTTCACAAGGTCACCGGCTCTTCTCGCACCTTGATGGGCGAGGAAGGCGCAGGAATTTCGGCTGTCGAAACCGGCTATGCCCGCATCGCCGCCGGACAATCGACACACTGTCTGGTCGGCGGCGCTTTTCTCTCCGAGCGGTTCGACATGCTGATGATCATGGAAGCGATCCAGGGATTGGGGAAAGACTCACAAGCTCCATTCTGGACAGACAACGGCACAGCAAGCGGTATGAATCTGGGAACAGCAGGTGCATTTCTGGTGCTCGAATCACTTGAACACGCTCAGGCGCGTGGCGCGCATATTTATGCCCGCCTCGATGCTGTCCTCGGAGATCGCGGTCCGCGCGACGGTGACCGGTTGGAGCATCGGCTTGCCCGTCTCGCCGATGACACCGGAGCATCAGCAGGCGGCAAGGACACCGTGGTGTTCTCCGGAGCCAGCGGTTACCCCGAACTCAGCGCCCGGGAGAGAACCTTCCTGCAATCACGGTTCCCGGCCACGCCGTTGCGTACCGTAGGTGCGTTGTTCGGGCATTCCGTGGAAGCGCACTTCCCAACTGCAGTAGCGCTTGCGTGCCTGGCACTCGACGATGAAGCGCCGATCAGTCCGTTTGCAGCCGGCGAAGACGCCATTGCATCAACTGCTGCCAACACTGCGATCGTGACCACCATTGGCCATGTCCGCGGTGAAGGCATCGCCCGTCTGACGAGGATGTCATGAGCAAAGCCGCTTACAAAGACCATCTTGGCCGTCCGCTGGTCGCAGTCACCGGCATGGGCGTCGTCTCCTCGCTGGGTCAGGGAGTAAAAGACAATTGGGCAGCCCTGACGTCCGGAAAATCAGGCATCCATCCGATAACCCGGTTCCCGTCCGAGGGCTTGTCGACCCGTATTTGCGGCACCGTCGACTTCATTGACATCCCCGCGCCCAACACCGTGGAGCGGTCTTTCGCATTCGCGCGCGAAACCACCATCGAGGCGCTCGCCCAAGCTGGCATTTCTGGCGATTTCAATGGCCCTCTGTTTCTTGCAGCCCCCCCGATAGAGCCTGAGTGGAGCGCACGCTTTGACCTTGGTGACCGGGTAAGGCCAGATCAGATGACTGGAAATGCCTATGAGCAGTTCCTTGCAGTGCTGCGTGAAAAGGCCGACCCCGTCTATCATGAAGCCATATTGTTCGGCTCCATTTCAGAGCGCTTGGCGGACAGGTTCGGAACGCGCGGCCTGCCGGTTACTCTCTCAACGGCTTGCGCATCCGGCGCCACCGCCATCCAGCTCGGCGTCGAGGCAATCCGCCAGGGACGTACCGAACGGGCCTTGAGCGTCGCGACGGATGGATCTGTCAGCGCCGAGGCGCTGATACGGTTCTCGCTGCTCTCCGCACTGTCCACAAATAACGACCCGCCCGAAAAAGCCTCACGCCCTTTCACCAAGGATCGCGACGGCTTCGTCATCGCAGAAGGCTCTGCCACGCTGGTGCTGGAATCGCTCGAAGCAGCGGTGGCCCGCGGTGCCAGGGTTCTTGGCATCATCAGCGGCTGCGGCGAGAAGGCCGATGATTTCCACCGCACACGCTCTTCACCCGGTGGTGCACCGGCAATTGCCACCATTAGCGCTGCCCTTGATGACGCCGGAATTTCAGCCGACGAAATCGGCTACGTCAACGCCCACGGCACCTCTACGCCGGAAAATGACAAGATGGAATATCTGGCCCTGTCCACCGTGTTTGGCGACCGGATGCCCGACGTTCCGGTCTCATCGAACAAGTCGATGATCGGTCATACGCTGACAGCTGCGGGAGCTGTGGAAGCCGTGTTTTCGTTGCTGACCATCTCCACCGGCACTCTGCCGCCCACCATCAATTACGACAATCCGGATCCCACCATTCCGCTCGATGTGGTTCCCAACGTCAAACGCGACGCTGCGGTTACAAGCGTTCTTTCCAATTCGTTTGGATTCGGCGGACAGAACGCATGCCTTGTCATGTCGGCTGAACCCGCTTAAGTCATCTCCCGCTCCGGCAAACCGCTGGAGCCACACTGATCATGCATCCACCTAAGGCGTGAACGCGAAGACATGGCGTTCACCTGGATGCCCGGCATACAGGGAATCCTGTAAAGACACTGGCGGCAGGCACAGCTCCGCCGAGCGGCGAAGGACTATATTCATGCGGGCATTGCAACTGATCGAAGATCGCAAGCTTGAGACAGTGGATCTGCCGCCTCCCCCGCCGCCAGCTATCGGCGAAGCGACAATTTCCATCAAGGCGGTCGCGCTTAACCACATCGATGTCTGGGGATGGCGTGGCATGGCCTTCGCCAAACGCAAGATGCCGCTTGTCATCGGGGCCGAGGCGTCAGGCGTAGTGGATGCGATTGGACAGGGCGTAACCGGCCTGGTCCCCGGCCAGCTTGTGTCGATTTATGGTGCCCGTACCTGCGGGCTCTGCCGCCCCTGCCGCGAAGGCCGCGACAATCTGTGCGAACATGTCAGTGGCGTTCACGGCTTCCATCTCGATGGCTTCGCTCAGGAGAAGGTCAATCTGCCTGCTCGGCTTCTTATACCAGCGCCCCCCGGCGTAACTGCGATCGGCGCAGCCGTGGCCCCTGTTACCTTCGGAACTGTCGAACACATGCTGTTTGACAACGCCAGGCTTGAACCGGGCGAAACCATCCTGATCCACGCTGGCGGTTCGGGTATCGGCTCTGCTGCAATCCAGCTTGCCAAGAAAATCGGCTGCACCGTCATTACCACCGTTGGTTCCGACACCAAGATCGAACCGGCCAAGGCACTGGGCGCGGACCACGTGATCAACTACCGCGAAGACCGCTTCGAAGGCGTGGTGCGAAAGCTCACCAAGAAACGTGGCGTCGACGTGGTGTTCGAGCATGTCGGTGCCGATACCTGGGCCGGCTCCATGCTGTCGCTCAAGCGCGGTGGACGCCTGGTCACCTGCGGCTCCACCTCCGGTGTGTCGACGCAGATGAATTTGATGATGCTGTTCCAGCGGCAACTCAAGCTGTTGGGGTCCTTCGGTTGCCGGATGGAAAACATGGCCGACGCCATGCAGAAGATGGCCGAAGGCATCGTGCAGCCGGTCATTGATACAGAGGTCGGTTTTGATGAAATCGACACCGCGCTGAAGCGCATGGAAGGCCGGGATGTCTTCGGCAAGATCATCCTCCGGATGGATTGAGGCCAACGCAAGAAATGTCGAACACACTCCGCATGGCGCTTACGCGCATTGTCATTGCACTCAGGCGTACCAGGGACTGGGTGATCGCGACAGCCATCTTCAGCCTGTTGCGGGTGATTGCCCTGTTCCCGGCCGACAAGGCGATCAATTTTGTCGACTATATGGCCCGGCGGATCGGCCCCCTGACGCCTCGCCACAAGCTGGCGATGACCAATCTCGCCAGAGCCTATCCGGAAAAATCGGAAGCTGAGCGCGAGCAGATCGCCCTGGATATGTGGGGAAACATGTCTCGGCTGGCGGCGGAGTATGTATTCCTCGACGAATTGTTCGATTTCGATCGGAAAGTAAGCGAACCCGGACGGATTGAGACCAGCGGCAACGCCATCTTTGACAAGCTGCGCGATGAGAAAAAACCATTCATCGTCTTCACCGCTCATACCGGAAATTTTGAATTTTTGCCAATCGTAGCCGCCGCATACGATCTGGACGTTATGGCGCTGTTTCGTCCACCCAACAATCCCTACATCGCCGCAAAGGTCCTCGGGGCACGGCGCACCAAGATGGGTCACCTTGTGCCGTCGCGCGCTGGTGCTGCATTCACACTGGCCCGGCGGCTTGAGGCTGGCGGAGGTGTTGGCGTGCTGGTCGACCAGAAATTTCACAAAGGGGCGGAGACCACCTTTTTCGGACTTAAGGTGCACACCAACCCGCTGCTGGCCAAGCTGGTACGGCAGTATGACTGCGCGGTCCATCCGGCCCGCGCAATCCGGCTGCCTAATGGCAGGCACCGTCTGGAGCTCGAACCGGAAATGGAAATTCCCCGCCATCCCGACGGCAGCGTCGATATTGAGGCAACCGCGCAGAAACTCAACGACAAGGTTGAAAGCTGGGTACGTGAATATCCCGGCCAGTGGCAATGGTTCCATGACCGGTGGGAAATCAAGCATCTCTTAAAATGAAAAGGCCCGGCGGTGAGCCGGACCTTGATCATTCTGGTTTCAACGCCCGCTTCTCCGCGGTGCTGTAACACTTTTAATTGATGCATGTACGTTATCGTTCAAATGAATCCATTTGGACGCGACATGCGTTAGTGGTTGATGACAATGCGGGTGTTGCTATTGCCATTCTTCTGCACAAGCGAGAAGAACTTCGCCGCATGTTCAGGTGCCAGGCGAACACAGCCATGCGAGGCAACACGGCCCAGCCGCTTGGTGTCATAGGTCGCATGCACCGCGTAGCCACGATGGTAGAACACCGCATAAGGCATCGGCGCATTGTTGTACTTGCGCGAGCGGTGATGGCGCGACAGCCATTTGGCCGAATAACTTCCGGTCGGTGTGGAGTAACCCTTGCGGCCGGTTGATACCGGCCACTTGTATTTCACCTTGCCATTCTGACTGACAACCATGGTCTGCGATGAAATATCCACCTTCGCGACAAGCTTGGCGGCAAGTGCCGAGGCCGATGAAAATGGCAGAAGTGAAAGGGCAAAAAGCCCAGCCATGAACAAATTACGCATGTGTGTTTCCCCAGTTATCCTGCTGCTGAATGTATTAGCCGGGCACCAGTTTAGGCACAGGATTTTTCAAGTTAAAGTTAAAATACAATATAAAATTCTCTATACGAATCCAAATATCTGATTTTATTGAATTAAAACGAGACAAGAAAGAGAACAACAGTCAACAATGCAAGGCAGTCACAGGCACGCCGGAAGATCATCAGCGCGTCAAGAATGTCTCCAGCCCCTGCTTGTTTGTGACCTGAAGCGTTCAGGCTGGCCTCCATCACCAACTCGCCTCCATACTGTCGCGGACCGGCAAGTGCCAGTCCAAGCCCACCCGCCATTGCCGCCTCGGGCCATCCTGCATTGGGCGACCGGTGGAGTCCGGAATCAGTGAGCGCCAGTTCCGCAGCCCGGCGCATGGCAGGTAGTCCCTTGACCAATCCTGCGGCAGCAGCAATCAGCATCGCCGACAACCGAGCAGCTGGCCAATTGGCCAGATCATCCAGCTTCGCTGCCGCGCGCCCGAAATCCCTGTACCGCTCATTGAGATGACCGATCATTGAATCCGCGGTGTTGAGCATTTTGTAGGCCAGCAAGCCCGGCAATCCCAACAGCGCGTACCAGATCGCCGGCGCGACAATTCCGTCCGAGAAATTCTCGGCCAGGCTTTCGATTGCCGCTCTCGATATCCCGGCCTGATCCAGCGCCTCGGGGTCGCGTCCGACAATCATCGAGACCGCCTTGCGTCCGCCAGCCAATCCGTTCTCGCGAAGTCCGTCCGCCACTGCAGCGACATGGTCGCCGAGACTTTTCTGCGCCAGAAACACCGCAACCACGAGCACTTCAAACACCAGCCCGGCAACACCCAGTCCGCCGAACAGACGAGCAAGCGCCCAGCCGCAAAGAGCGGCAACCACCAGCAATCCCGAAATCGCAAATCGCCCATTGCGGCGGCGTGTGGGGCCAGGATCGGAAGCCCTATTGAATTGCCGATCGACGAAACCGATGGCGTTGCCGAAAACCACCACCGGATGGCTGATCCGCCGCCAAAGCCAGTCAGGATCCCCGATGATGCGATCCACAATCAGTGCGACCAGAAGTACCCCAAGATGGCCCATTACGAGGCCCGTTGCCCCGCAAGCAACAACGTTTCGCGAAGCCTGACGGCAGACAAATCGTCAGGGACCAGACCGATGCGGATCAGCGACGGACTGTGATCAAAAGCCCGCACCAGCACTTTGTGACTGGCAAGAAAATCACGAACGGCCGCGCCATCGCCGACTTCGCAACAGAAAAACAGAGCTGTTTCTCCGACAATCGACACCCTTGCCTTGTTCAGTGCCGACCGCGTCGTCGCATGCGCCTTTTCTATTTTCTTGCGAAGTTCGCCGACCAGATCGATACGCGAAAATGCATGCGCAGCGATCGCCAGCGCTGGCCCGGATACAGCCCAGGGCCCAAGCCGGTCGCTTAGTGTTTTCGCGAGCCCAGCCTCCGCGAAGACAAATCCGAGCCGCAGACCGGCAAGACCAAAGAACTTGCCAAATGAACGCATCACCACCAGATTGGGCTCCATACCAGCCGCCCCCGCCATCGACAGATCTTGCCGCATGTCGGCAAAAGCCTCGTCGACGATAACCAGCCGGTGACGCTGTGCCCGGGCAAAGCCGAAAATATCGTCCCGCATGGTCTCCCGCCCATCAGGGTTGTTGGGATTTGCCAGCACAGCCACGCCCGCTCGAGTCATCGTCGCGGCATCCAGTGTATCTATAGGATCGATCGCGATATCCATGCGCTGATAGGCCTGCTGATATTCACCGTAAGTCGGCGATACAATGGCAACTTCGGAGGCATTCGGCGTCAGGAACGGCAGCAACTGTATGGCTGCCTGAGTGCCAGGCACGGCGAGAGGAACCACCGAGCCGCCATAATACCGCTTCGCCAATTCACAAACCCGCTGCACTTCGCTCTGCTCCGGCAACCGCCGCCAGCAATCGGCAGAAAGCTCAGGCAATGGCAGGCTGAAAGGGCTGACCCCGGTTGACAGGTCCAGCCATTCCGATGGCGTGCCGCCATACCGTGCGACAGCTTCGGAAAGCGCTCCCCCATGGGCGATCTGTGCTTCGGTCTGTTTTGTCATTTTCTCTAGTCGATCCGGTCAATCACATGCATGAACGATCCTGCAACATTGCCACGCCTGAGCCCGGCGCTGCCAAGATCGGCACCCAGTGCATCTCGCGATGCAAACAGCCGTTCATCTGCCTCCCCTTCCGAGACGACCGTGGCATAATGGAACTCATGTGCGGAAAGCTCCATGTTCCAGAAAAACCCCGGCGTTGGTGTCAGCCGCCGGTAGCCCAGATGGCGCTTGGGGTTTGCAAAACTTGTCACCAGCGGCAAGGCGCCGAGCATCTCGTGACGTACACCCTCGGCGTCAATCAGGCCTTCACCCAGCGCCATGTAGCCACCGCACTCGCCATAAACCGGAATTCCGCGATCAATCGCGGCCTGCATGCCTGCCTTGAAACCGCTGGCAGCGGCGATACGGCCGGCATGCAGCTCGGGATACCCGCCGGGCAGCACCACCGCGTCGCAATCGGTTGCGGGCGCTTCATCGGCAAGCGGCGAGAAGAACGACAGTTCCGCCCCGCGCCGCTGCCAGCCAAGCAGCATGTGTTCATAAAAGAATGCGAAAGCGACATCCCGCGCAACAGCGATTTTCTGTCCGGGCGGCGGAAGCCGGAGAATATTGGCCGGTGCCGGTTTTGCAGGCGCGCGCTGCGCCAGCTTGACGAGCATGTCGAGATCAATCCGGGTTTCCATTAGATCGGCGGCATCATCAATCAACGCAGCAAGCTTGTCATTCTCGCCAGCCTGCACCAGCCCCAGATGGCGCTGCGGCAACACCAGCTTATCGTTTTGTGGCAACGATCCGAGCACTTCAACACGGGCTTTTTCCAGCGCCTGACGCAGCATTCCATCATGCCGCGGACTTGCCACATGATTGAGAATGACCCCGGGCACCAGCACATCGGGATGGAAATTGGCAAAGCCGCGCGCCAGCGCTGCCACCGAATGCGACATGCCTGAGCAATCGATCACCAATATGACCGGCAGGCCAAGTAACCCGGCCAGATCGCCCGCTGAGCCAGAGCCGTCTGCGGCGCCGTCGAACAACCCCATCATCGCTTCGATCAGCAGCATTCGGCCGCCTTGCGATTGCAGCGATGCATTGGCCAGCAGCAAATCGCTGCGCATGGCCCAAGGATCGTAATTCAGGCAGGCCTGACCGCTGGCTGCGGCATGAAACGCCGGGTCGATATAGTCCGGCCCCGCCTTGCCCGGTGCCAGCGCCACGCCACGGCGCTTGAGCGCCCGAAGCAACCCCAGGGTCACAGTCGTCTTGCCGGAGCCGGATCGTGGCGCAGCAATCATAAGGCCTGTCATGCACTGTCTTTCTGCGTACTAGCGCGATTTCCAAGAGGATCAGCGGTCAACACCCTGCCGGCTGCCGCCCCCATCCAGTCAAGTGCGGGGCGGAGCCGCACCACCTGCCCGACCACAACGATGGCAGGCGGCTGCAATCCGGATGCCGCCACATCGTCAGCGGCGCGGGCAAGCGTGGTCTCGAGCACATTTTGCTCGGCGGTCGACGCATCAGTGACAAAAGCCACCGGTTCATCGGCATCGCGCCCTGCCGCAATCAGCCGCGAGGTGATCGTCGAGATATGTTTCATCGCCATGTACATGACGATCACCTGGCTGCCGCGCGCCACTCCATCCCAATCGATCTGGTCGGGCACGACACCTGTCGAATCATGCCCGGTCAGGAAGGTCACCGTGTGATTGGTGTCGCGATGCGTCACCGGGATGCCGGCATAGGCCAGCCCGCCGATCCCCGCGGTGATCCCGGGCACAACCCGGAACGGAATGTGATGCTCGACCAGTGTCAGCGCTTCCTCGCCGCCACGGCCAAAGACAAACGGATCGCCGCCCTTCAGTCGCAACACGCGGTTGCCTTCACGCGCCAGTTCGACCAGCCGCAACGAAATGTCACGCTGCTTAGCCGATGGCTTACCGCCGCGTTTTCCGGCATATTCCAGCGTGGCGCCGGTCCGTGCCAGCTTGAGACAATCAGCGTTGACCAGTGCGTCATGAACGATCACATCCGCCTGGGCCAGCGCGTTCGCGGCGTGCAGCGTCAACAGCCCGGGATCGCCCGGGCCAGCGCCCACAAGCCACACTTCGCCCGGTTTCATTTGCGGCAGATTTTGTTGCCAGTCGATCATGCTTTTCCGTTCAAGTTCGCGGGGCTATTGCTGCGAAACACCATGGGTTACACCCGTATCAATCCCACTCTATAACGGCAACAGGCAAGACACGACCGAGAACTGCGACATGGACGCTGGCGAAAACGAAATCCGGGTGGAAAAGCCCGCCACGGCACTGCGCCGCGGCTGGACCACAGGCGCATGTGCCACGGCAGCAACCAAGGCCGCGCTGACCGCACTGCTTACCGGCGATTTCCCCGATCCGGTCGAAATCACCTTGCCCAAGGGCGAGATTCCGAGCTTCGCCCTTGCCCGCGAAACCATCACCGAAAACCACGCGATGGCCGGCATCATCAAGGATGCCGGCGATGACCCGGACGTCACGCACGGCGCGCTTGTCATGGCAAGCGTTCGCCGCTTGCCCGATGGCGCAGGCATCGTCTTCAAGGCGGGCATTGGAGTCGGCACCGTCACCAAGGCCGGGCTGCCAATCCCGGTGGGCGAAGCAGCCATCAATCCGGTCCCGCGCCGGATGATGACCGAGGTCGTCACCGCCCTCTGTGCTGAGCACGGCATCTCGCCCGACATCGAAATCGAGATCGCCATCGAGAACGGCGCCGAGCTGGCCTTGCAAACCTGGAACCCGCGGCTTGGCATTATTGGCGGACTTTCCGTGCTCGGCACCACCGGCATCGTTCACCCCTATTCCTGCGCCGCCTGGATCCACTCGATCCACCGCGGCATTGATGTCGCGCGCGCCGAAGGTTTCCCGCATGTGCTGGGCGCCACCGGCTCCACCTCGGAGAAAACCGCGCAAAGCTTTCATGGCCTGCCCGATACTGCCTGCCTCGACATGGGCGATTTTGCCGGCGGCCTACTCAAATATCTCCGCACTCACCCGGTGCCGCGCCTGACCATCGCCGGCGGTTTCGCCAAGATGTGCAAGCTCACACAAGGCGCGCTTGATCTGCATTCCGGCCGCAGTCAGGTCGACATGGAATGGCTCGCCAGCCAAGCCGAAACTCTGGGTGGAAAACACTTGAAGGACCAGATTCTGGCTGCCAACACCGCACTGGAAGTGCTTGAATTGACTCGCAGTCAGGGGATCGATTTGCCGACGGTCATTGCAGCCAAAGCGCGCGCAGTGGTGCTCGAAACATTGCGTGGCGCACCGGTCGAGGTCGATGTGATGGTCACCGATCGTGCAGGAAAGCTGCTCGCCCATGCCCGCTAGTGCCGCCCCGCCAGAAACCATCCTGATTCTCGGCGGAACCCGCGAAGCCGCAGATCTGGCCAAAGAGCTCGTCGCAGCAAAGCCCGAAGCCCGCATCATGACCTCACTGGCAGGACGCACCAAAGAGCCCGCGCCCCTGGCCGGTGAAGTCCGCACCGGCGGCTTCGGCGGCATCGAGGGGCTTACGCGCTATCTGCGTGAAAACGGCGTCACTCACCTGATTGACGCCACCCACCCCTTCGCCCGCCAGATCAGCGCCAACGCTGTCGAGGCTGCACGAATCGCCGGAGTGCCTCTCGACATCCGCACCCGCAAGCCATGGGCCAGACAGCCCGGCCACAACTGGATCGAAGTTGAAACTCTCGAGGCCGCCCGCGACGCCATCCCGACCGGCGCAAAGGTGCTGCTGGCACTCGGCTCTCAGCACATCAGTCTGTTCGCCACCCGCGACGATATTCATTTCGTCGTCCGGATGATCGACAAGCCGGAGCAGCCGCTGGGTCTTCCCGACCACGCTCTAGTGCTTGGCCGTCCCGGCGACGCCCCTGCAGTGGAAACAATGCTGCTGATCGCCCACTCCATCACCCACATCGTCTGCCGCAACTCCGGCGGCACCGCTGCCTACGCCAAGATCGAAGCCGCGAGGCAGTTGGGACTGCCAGTGATCATGGTTGGTCGGAGTGTTTAATTCGTACAGGATATTTTCTTTCCGTCATACCGGACTTGATCCGGTATGACGAAGACCGAGAAACCAACACCGCAAAATTGAAATCGCGGTACGGACTGCGGTCGAGAGACCGTAGACAAAAGGCCTCAGACGGCCTTCGCCTTCTTCTTTTTCCCGACATTCCTGAGCACATGCGAGTACTCGGAATTATAGAGATCGCTGTCGCGGAAGCTGACATCGCCGAACACCTTGCCGACCATGATGAGCGCCGTGCGGGTGATCTTGTGCTTGCGCACCTCTTCCTTCATGCCCTCAAGCGTGGTGCGGATGAACAGCTCGTCCGGCCAGGTGGCGCGGTAGGCGATCACCACCGGGCAATCGGCGCCGTAATAAGGCTCAAGCGCCCGGCGCACATAATCGAGATTGCGGATCGACAGATGAATGGCGAGCGTCGCCCGCGACTGGCCCAAAATTTCCAGCTGTTCGAACTCAGGCATCGACGACGCCTTCATGCCGGTGCGGGTGATAATCACCGTCTGGGCGATTTCAGGCAGCGTCAGTTCGGTGGCGAGCCGTGCGGCGACCCCGGCAAAAGCCGGCACGCCCGGAACCACTTCGTAGTCGATCCCCAGCGCATCCAGCCGCCGCATCTGCTCGGCCACCGCACCATAAATTGCCGGATCGCCCGAGTGCACCCGCGCCACGTCTTGACCGGCCGCATGCGCCGTTTCCATGTCAGTAATGATCTCGTCAAGGTTCATCGGCGCGGTGTCCTTGACCAAAGCCTCTTCAGGCGCCGCGTGGACGATCTCCTCGGGCACCAGCGAACCGGCATAAAGGCACACCGGGCAGCGCTCAATCAATTTCAGTCCACGCACGGTGATGAGGTCCGGTGCGCCAGGACCGGCGCCGATGAAATAAACGGTCATGCCGCGTCTCCTGAAACAATTGACGTCATCGCGGTGCCTTCCTTGCGGGCGTAACCGCGCGGCGTATAGACCCAGGTCTTGCCGTCGCCGGTGGCGACTGTCGAGGAATTGGACGAGCCGACCACCACGACTGTGAGCATGTCGACATCATCGACATTGAGCGACCCGAGCGGCACGATGCGGATCAGCTCGCCCTCGCGGCCGAGATTGGTGGCAAGGATCACCGGGGTCGAGGCCGGCCGATGCTCAAGCAGCTTGTCGCGCGCCCAGGCCAGTTGAGTGCGGCGCTTCTTCGACACCGGATTGTAAAAAGCGATAACGAAATCGCCTTCGCCCGCAGCCGTCACCCGGCGTTTGATATCTTCCCACGGCGTCAGCAGATCCGAAAGCGAGATGGTGCAGAAATCATGGCCAAGCGGCGCACCAGCGCGTGCCGCAGCTGCCTGCAGCGCCGAGATGCCGGGCGAGACTGCAATCTCGATCCGCCGCGCCTCAGCCGTCAGGCCTTCCGGTCCGTCGGCCTTGTCCAGCAGTTCGAACACCAGCGTCGCCATGGCATAAATCCCGGCGTCGCCCGAACAGACCAGCGCCACCGACTTGCCCTCGCCCGCCAACTCCATGGCATGGCGCACCCGCGCCTCTTCCTTGCCGAGATCAAAATCATGCCGCGTCTTGCCGTTGGTCAGCGGTCCAAGCAGATCGAGATAGAGCGAATAGCCGACCAGATCTGTGGACGCTGCGACCATCTGCGAGACTTCCGGCGAGCGCCAGCCATCAGATCCCGGCCCGATGCCGACCACCATCAGCTTGCCTCGTGCACGTCCCGGCAGGTTCTTTGCCGTGAACGGCTGCGGCGCACGGCCGATGGCGCAGGTGGTGCGGCGGCTCTTGCGTTTCTCGGCAATCAGTTCGCCCGACGGCCCAACGGCCGCCAACGCCGCACCCTCGGAAACCCCATGGCATCCGACTTCTGCAAAGACGATATCAGATGGGTTCTTGAGCCGTGGTGTTTCGGCTTCGAGCGTCGCCGCATCGAAGAACCGAGCCGGGCAGCCAAAATGCTGCGCCACATGATGCACCGCCGTTTCATCGGCCTTCACATCAATCGACGCCACCAGCCCGACCGACGCAGGTGAAAGCCCCGCCTGCGCGAGACTTTCCAGCGCCAGCGCCAGCGCCTCGTCACCGTCCGCACCACGCTCGCACCCGACGCCAAGCACAAGGTTCTTTGGGTGATACAGCAACCCGTTGGCGGGCGGCGCAACAGCCTTGTCAGAGACAGCCAAAACAACCTCGCCATCCGCTGAAAAGTCCAGACCACTCTCCGCCAACCATGGGGCTTCGCCCTCAAGCCGCACGGAACTACCGGCCACCAGATCAGCCATCACCTGCTTCGCAGATTCCGGATTACCCAACACCCAACCTTCCGGCGGTTGATCCAGCGCAATGCCGAACTTCAGATCGCCTGCCGTGGTGATGGCAGCAATTCCATCGACGATGCCGGCAATTTTGCGCGCCAGATCATTGGCCCCGTGATGACCGCCGAGAAGCGGAACCACAGCCGACCCGTCTTCGGCAACAGCGATCACCGGCGGCTCGCTCATCTTGTCCGAAAGATGCGGCGCCAGCAGTCGGATCACCGCACCGCTAGCCATCACCGCGATGATCGGCCGGCCGTCCCGGAACAAATTTCCCAGATGGCTGCCCACATCTGTAAAGGTTACATCAACGGTTTCGGTGATACGTCGTGCCAGCCCGTGCACCTCGCCGCCAGTCGCCCCGGCAATGCGCCGGGCCATCGGCAGCGCCGCCTCGGAGAGAATAATGATTGCCGGAGATGTCGTCATGGTTTGCTCCCGGGCAGCGCCTGGATCCAGTCCTCGCCGCCCTTGTAAATCAGGATCATGGAAAAGTAGGGCGCCGTGTCCTCAGGGACCTCGGCAAGCGGCATCAGCCGTTCGGCATCAAGTGACACCCGTTCTACATAGATTGCATGAGGTAGCAGATTCAGTTTTTCAATCAGCGCCCGCAAGCGCTTGAAATGCCTGCCTATCTTAATGATCGCTAATGCATCTGCCGCGTTGAATCGATTTGTGAGATCTTCGTCGCTAAGTGGACCCGGCACGACACTGAGCACATCGTTGCGCGCCGCCAGCGGCCGACCGGCTGCACTTGCTGCCGCCATCATCGAAGACACCCCCGGCACCACTTCCGTGCGGTACTGCGCTGCCAGCCGCTCGAACACATACATGAACGAGCCGTAGAAGAACGGATCGCCCTCGCACAGCACCGCCACGTCGCGGCCCGCATCAAGATGCGCGGCGATATCGACCGAGGCCTTGTCATAAACATCGCGTGCGGGGAACCTGTCGGTCCGCATCGGCACCACGATCGGGATTTCCACCTGCCCTCCAGGCAAATGCGGCGCGGCGATCGAGCGGGCAAAACTCGGGCCCGTATCGGGCGCCGGCCAGGCGATCACCGGAACCGATTGCAGGATCTTGTGCGCCTTCAATGTAATCAGATCAGGGTCTCCGGGGCCAAGCCCGAGCCCGTACAATTTGCCGCTCATGCATCCAGTCCTTTTGTCACCGACCAGATTGTCACCGGCATCAGAGGCTTCCATCCGAGATAGCGGCCGACGGGTTCGGCGCGGTTCACCTGCACGCGGATCAGCTCACCACCATGGACCGACTGCAACGCGAACAGTCGCGCCTCGCCTTCCACCGTCACCACATTGGCAACCAGCCGGCCGAAGGGCTTGAGAGCCTCCCAGGCAGCTTCAAAAACGCCGTCATTGGAAATGCCGCCGCCGATAAAAACAGCATCCGGCATCTGGAGATCAGCGAGTGCATCAGGCGCTGTCCCGGCCACGATTTCGAGACCCGGCGCACCCAGCGTCATCGCATTGTGCGCTGTCATCTTCCTGCGGGCTTCATTGGCTTCAATGGCAATCGCACTTGCTCCACGCGCCGCGCGAATCCACTCGATGCCGATCGAGCCGCACCCGGCGCCGACGTCCCACAGCAGTCCGCCCGAAACAGGTCCAAGCCGCGACAACGTCACTGCCCTGACTTCCTGTTTGGTCAGTTGCCCGTCATGCTCGAAAGCCGCATCAGGCAAACCCGGAACCGACGGCAGAAGCACCGTTCCAGGCTGTGCTTCACAGGCAATCGCCAGCGTGTTGAAATCAGCGAAACCCGGCTTGTCAGCGGCAATTCGGTCGGCGCGTATCACCTTGATGCGTTCATCCGGGCCGCCAATGTGTTCGAGCACATGCATCTCGGACCGGCCATAGCCGCGGGCGCTGAGGATCTGCGCCGCTTCGATGACCGTATGTCCGGTTGAGGTCAGCGCGATGATCCGCGCGCCGGGATGAACATGCGATGCCAGGCCATGCACCGAGCGGCCATGCAGCGAAATCATCGCCACATCCTGCAGCGCCCATCCAAGCAGGGCGGCGGCAAGTGAAAACGCTGAAGGCGAAGGGATCACCCGCATCTCCGCCGCATCAAGCTGGCGCATCAGCGTGGCCCCCACGCCATAAAACATCGGATCTCCGGTCGCGAGGATTGTCACCGGCGTTCCCCGCCGCGCCATCACCAGCGCAATGGTTTCCTTGATCCCGAAGGTCCAGGGGATGGTTTCCCGCGCCCCGCAGTCAATCCGCGCCAGCACCCGCTCGGGCGCAATGATGGTTTGCGCCGCATCAAACAGCGTGCGCGCTGGCGGCGTCAGGCTGTCGAGCCCGTTGTCGCCAATACCGATTATGGTTAGCCAGGGCACCTCAGCCCCCGAAACACTAGCCATGACCTTCCAGCCCCCCGGCAATCGCGTTGACAGCAGAACTGGCAAGCGCGCTGCCACCGCGCCGGCCCGTGACCGTCAGAAACTCGACGCCACGCGGATCGCCCGCAAGCGCGTCCTTGCTTTCGACAGCGCCAACAAAACCCACCGGCACACCAATGATCGCAGCCGGCTTCGGTGCGCCCGCATCAATCAGCTCCAGCAGCCGGAACAGCGCTGTCGGCGCGTTGCCGATGGCAATCACCGCGCCTCCCATCCTGTCGGCCCACAGATCCACCTGCGCCGCCGAGCGGGTGGTCGCATCGCGGGTAGCGATCTCGCGCACCTGCGGATCGTTGAGCAGGCACAGCACCTCGTTAGCTTTCGGCATCAGCCGCGTGATCACCCCGTGGCGCACCATTTCCACATCACACAGCACCGGCGCGCCCGCTTCGAGCGCAGCCCGCGCATTTTTTGCAAATTCCGGCGACACCACAATGTCATCCGCCAGATCCACCATCCCGCAGGCATGGATCATCCGCACCACCACCGAGCGGGTGTCGGCATCAAACCGCTTGAGATCCGCTTCCGCCTGGATGATGGCAAAAGACTGCCGGTAGATTTCCGCCGGATCGCGGATAGGGGCCGAAGCACTCACCGCTCAGACCTTCTTCTTTTCCATCGACCGTGGACCGTGGGGATGGTCGGCATGCGGATAGGGATGATGGTGATGATCGTGGGCATGGTCATCGCCATGGCTGTGATCGTGGCCGTGGTCATGGGAATGTCCATGATCGTGGCTGTGCTCATCATGGTGATGATGATCGTGCCCATGGCTGTGGTCGTGCGCGTGATCATGCACCGGCTCGAGATCTGCCGGGCTCGCATGGCTGTGCACCGGCGTCCATGGCAGGCCATGCTCCTTGCAGAATTCTTCCTCGCGGCAAGACGCATCGCAATCGCCCTTGCAAGGGCAATCTTCCAGACCGCCGCCGATGCCCTCGACGTGATGGTGATGGCTTTCCTGCGGTAGCCCGACCTCGGCTTCAAAGCCCAGCACCTGCTCGCGATACTTGCACATCTGGCAATTCATCAGCGCCTGGCCGTCAACGATCTCCTGAACCCGGTCCTGAAACGTATCGAGCACCAGCGGATGATCGCTCAGGTAAGACGCCTTGATGAACTGGATGTCGGGATGGTTGGCCGCCACTTCATCGGTCTGCGAGTAGATCCGTTTGACCAGAACGCCGGTGAACAGGAAATACGGGAACACGATGATGCGCTTGTAGCCAAGCTTTGCCGCATGGCTGAGCCCCGGACCGACCAGCGGAAAGGTCACGCCCGAATAGCAGGTCTCGGCCCAGCCGAAGCCAAAGCCTTCCCACAGCATCCGCGTCACCTTGGAAGCGTTGGAGTTGGCGTCGGGATCGGACGACCCGCGGCCGACCACCATCAGCAGCGTGTCATGCAGCGCCACTTCGCCCAGTTCGTTGTTGGCTTTATCCAGCGATTGCTGGATCCGTTCGCCTGCAGCGCGGATCATTTTCAGGTCGATGCCCAGTTCGCGCCCGTAATTGATCACCATACCGGGGTTTTGCGCCTGATAGGTATTGAGCACCGAGGGAATGTCATTCTTGGCGTGGCCTGCGGCGAACAGCATGCCAGGCACCGCCAGCACGCGGGTGATCCCCTTGGCGCGAAGCCGGTCGAGGCCGTCTGAAATCACCGGATTGCAGAATTCCAGATAGCCGTATTCCACATGCGTATCCGGGTACCGCGCCTTCAGCCCTTCCGCCACGGTGGCGAATTCGCGCGCAGCGTTCTGGTTACGGCTACCATGGCCGCACACCATGATGCCTGTCGTCTCGGGAATCTCGGTCTTGCTCACAACTTAGGCCTCCGCAGCTTCGGGTTTCTTGTCAGCATCGGCTTCGTCGGCATTGTCTTGACCGGCATTTTTGCTCTTGTTGCCGCGCTTGATAGCCCAGGCGGTGATCGCGCCTGCAGCCGCCGCCGCTGCCCAGCCGACCCAATGGGAATGCCCCGCCAGATCGCCAACATGGCCACCATGGGCGAAGGCGCTCTGCGCGCCGGCAAACGTAACAATGAGAGAAAGAACAAGCGTGCGCATCGGGGCCTCCGGACAACGTGACAACAACAGCACGATACGCCGGATGAAAAGACGCCAGCCCTGAGGCAGCATCTTGTCTTACCGAACTGGACAGCTCCGGACTAGGCCCTTGGATTAAGTCAGCCGCACCGGAATATCTCGCAGCCTGTCATCAGGCGCCGTCGCACATGGGCTGAGTCATAGGCGTTCGGGATTTGGAGGTCAAACTCCGATTGCGCCAACAGCGCGCTGATCTGCGCCAAACCGGAAATGGCTTCAGGCGAAGCCCAACCGTCTGGCCGTGGCTTCGAGCAAACGCCGTTCCCGCTCGTCGACATCTCCATCAGCCTTTGCGACGATGGCCATATGATCGAGGATCTGGCGTTTGCGCGTCTCATCAAGATCGGCAAGCATGTTTGCTGCCTGAGCGTCCGTAGTCTCATATCCAAAATCATTCAGATATTTGAGGATCTCGGTCAGTTCATCGCCATTCAATCCCAGCAACCGGGTGCAGATAGCTGCGAATGCATCTGCTTCAGCAGGTTCAACGGTCTTGTTGGCAAACGACATTCTGACAAGCAGCAGCAGCTCAGCGGTCAGCATGGGGTCATGCGCCACTTTGCTCAGCGAAGAAGTCTGGTCAAGAAAAGACCGGACCCGCTCGCCAAACGTACCGTTCCCCTGTGTCGCATCAGTCATAACCTATTCCTTTTCTTCGCCAGGCACGGACCCCGGTTCAAGCCCAAGCAACACTGCTATCCGGCGGATCAATCGCTCCTCGCCCGCATCGACGATTTCATTGGCCTGCGCGATCCGCATCATGTCGTCTAGAAGGGCTCTTCGCCCGTCTGTGTCAAGTTGGTTGAGCAGCATGAACGCGTCCGCTTCACAAGACAGCGCCTGAGGAGAATCCAGCAAGGCGTGCAATTCGGGCATGTCCCTCGGGTTGATGCCAAACTGTCGCTCACAGATCCGCTCAAAGGCGGTAATTTCGGATGGGTGCACAACACCATCGGCGAGAACCATCCGGAACAGCACCAGCACCTCGGCCATTGCCGCTGGATTTTCAGACAACTGCTGAAGTGCACCAGGCAATTCCGGCGTTCGCTCGAATATTCGGGCAATCGATGCAAAAAGGTTCACCGGCGCAACAGCCCCCTCCGGTCGGGGTGAGTCCCCGTACATTAGAAAAGTAGCAAGTCTATGCCGATTGTCCAGAGATGCGCTGCATGCAATAGGTCGCCGCTCATCTCTGATTATACACTCTCGCCCTACAGGCTGATCCATGGAAGACCTGACGCTTACACTCACTCTGCTGCTTCTCGCCGCAGCCTTCATGGCTGGCTTTGTTGATTCGATTGCTGGTGGCGGAGGTTTGATTGTCCTGCCCGCACTCTTGCTGGCAGGATTTTCGCCGGTCGAGGCGCTCGGCACCAACAAGCTGCAAGGTCTGTTTGGCTCTGGCTCCGCCACGGTCGCCTACGCCCGCAAAGGTCACGTCGACCTCAAGTCCCAAGTTCCATCCGCGGTTCTCGCGGCAGCAGGAGCCGCGCTGGGCGCAATGCTCGCAACGATCGTCCCGGGCGAGATCTTCCGGGCACTGCTGCCGTTTCTGCTGGTCGCCATCGCGCTCTATTTCGCGGTCAAGCCGAATATGGGTGACATTGATCGCGCCCGTCGGCTATCGCCCTTCCTGTTCGGGCTGGTGATCGTGCCGATGGTTGGCTTTTACGATGGCATTTTCGGACCGGGTGCCGGGTCGTTTTTCATGCTCGCCTTTGTTACATTAGCCGGCTACGGCCTTCTCAAGGCAACGGCGCACACGAAACTCCTGAATTTTGCCTCCAATTTCGGAGGCTTCGCCGTGTTCGCCTTTGTTGGCGTCATCTACTGGAAAATCGGGTTGATGATGGGGGTGGCCCAATTCGCTGGTGCGCAGGTCGGCTCGCGGATGGCGATGAAAAATGGCGCCAAAATCATCAAGCCTCTGCTGGTCGCCACCTGCATCGCACTTGCGATCAAACTGATTGCTGATCCGGCAAACCCGGTCCGGGTCTGGCTCGGGGTCTGAAAGACCTAAAATACAGCCAGAAATATCGCGCCTGTACCGATCAGCGCCACACCGAACCAGTTCATGGCGGAGAGATGTTCGCCCAGAAACATGACGCCAAAAATCGCTACCAGCACGATCGACAATTTGTCGAGCGGTGCCACCCTTGCGGCGTCCCCCATCTTAAGCGCCCGGAAGTAGGCAAGCCAGGACGCGCCGGTGGCAAGGCCGGACAGGCCGAGGAAAATCCAGGTCTTCAGTGGGATGGTTTGCGGCTGCCGCCACTTGCCCATCGCCGTCAGGATTGCGCCAAGCACCAGCATGATCACGCAGGTACGGATGAAGGTGGCGAGATCGCTGTCGATGTCACTGATGCCGATCTTGGCGAAAATTGCCGTCAACGCGGCAAACACCGCCGCCACCAGGGCCCAGAACTGCCAGCTTGCCGTAAGGCTCATCACCCACCTCAGTTGTTAGAACTCCACGCCGATCTGCGCCTTCACGCCGGAGCGGAACGGATGCTTGATCATCTCCATCTCGGTGACCAGATCGGCAAATTCGATCAGTTCTTCCTTTGCATTGCGCCCGGTGATGATGACATGCTTCATCTCCGGCTTTGCCTTCAGCGTTTCGATCACGTCATTGACGTCCAGATAGTCGTAGCGAAGCACAATGTTGAGCTCGTCGCACAGAACCATGTCAATCTCGGGATCAAGGATCATTTCCCGGGCCTTTGCCCAGGCCTCGTGCGCAGCGGCGATATCACGGCCACGGTCCTGGGTCTCCCAGGTGAAGCCCTCGCCCATGGTCTCCATTTTCACCTGGTCGGGAAACGCTTCCAGCACCTTGCGCTCACCGGTCGACCATTTGCCTTTGACGAATTGAACAATCCCGACCTTCATACCGTTGCCGATAGCCCGGAAAATCATGCCGAACGCGGCCGTCGACTTGCCCTTGCCCTTGCCGGTGTGAACAATCACCAGACCTTTTTCGATGGTCTTGGTGGCGATAATCTTGTCGCGCGCAACCTTCTTCTTTTTCATCTTGTCGGCATGGCGTTCGTTGAGCTGCTCTTCGCTCATTCCGTCGGTAATTTTTCCACGTTCGCTCATCGTTCATCCATCCTGTTCAATCTCAATGCTAACCGGCAATATCTGCCACGTCGATGGCTCTCTCGCGAGCCAGTCATCCCTGTGGCGCGTCAAAAGTCTTGGCAAACCAGATCCGTTGCGCATGGCCGCGCGAGGCAGGCAGGCGGCCGCATTCAACATAGCCCAGGCTTTCATAAAACCGCGGCGCCTGAAAATTGAACGTATCGAGATAGACACCGGCATAGCCCTTCTGCCGGGCCATTTCCTCTGCCTTGAGCAGCAGCGCTCTGCCAATCCCGCTGCCACGCTGTCCATCGACAATGGCGAGCAGCTTCACAAACAGCCAGCCCTGAACGAAATATCCCGACAACCCACCGGCAAGCTGCCCGTCGGCATCATCTATCCTCAGATTCAATTTGTCCGGCTCAAACGGCACCCCCAGCTTGAGCGCCGCGTCATCGAGGATTGCATCAACCGTAGCGAAAAATTCGCCACTCTTGTCATCAATCACTTTGATCTCGAATGTCATGCTCAATCCTTGTGTCCGCGGGCGACTTCAGAGAGAGCAAATTTCGCCGAATTGCTTTTCGGCGTCCACAGCCCGCGCTCGATTGCTTCCTCGAATTTCGCCGCCATTTCTCTCAGCGCATCAGGGTTCTTCTCACGCAGGAACGCGAGCGTGTCCTCGTCCATCAGATAGGCCTGGTAGACCGCGTCAAAATGTGCGTCCCGCACAGCCCCCGTGGTTGCTGCGAAGGCAAACAGATAGTCGACCGTCGCCGCCATCTCGAAGGCGCCCTTGTAGCCGTGGCGCTTGACGCCAGCGATCCATTTCGGGTTGACCGCCCGCCCGCGCACAACGCGGGCGATCTCTTCTTCCAGCGAACGGATCACCGGGCGCTCGGGCCGGGAATGATCATTATGGTAGATCGCAGGCCGCGTTCCCCGCGCAGCTTCCACCGCCGCCGTCATGCCGCCCTCGAACTGATAATAATCATCGGAATCGAGAAGGTCGTGCTCGCGGTTGTCCTGGTTCTGCACCACGGCTTCCACCGTCGACAGCCGCTGCTCGAACAACTCATGCGCCGCCTGGCCTTCTTCGCCCGCGCCATAGGCATAGCCGCCCCAGACGACAAAGGCCTCGGCCAACTCGCCGCGATCGGTCCAGCCGCCCTCATCCATCAGTGCCTGCAGGCCTGCGCCATAGGCGCCGGGCTTGGAGCCGAACACGCGGAACGAGGACTGCCGCGCCGCGGCTTCCGGCGAAGCCCCGCTCGCAATAAATCCGGCTGTCTCGGTTCGTGCCCGCGCTGCCAGCGGATTGTCGCCCTCGTCCTCATCAAGCGCCGCAACAGCGCGGGTGGCGCGATCGAACAGCGCGATCTGGTCCGGAAAGGCATCGCGGAAAAAACCCGATATCCGCAAGGTCACATCGACACGCGGCCGGTTCATCATCGCCAGCGGAATGATCTCGTAGCCGGTGACCCGCCGCGAGGCCGGATCCCAGAGCGGCTTGGCGCCGATCAGCGCCATCGCCTGGGCGATGTCATCGCCACCGGTGCGCATGTTCGAGGTGCCCCAGGCGGTCAACGCCATCGAGGTCGGCCATTCGCCGTGATCCTGCACATGGCGGGTGACCAGCAACTCCGCCGATTTCTGGCCGAGTTCCCACGCGGCCGGCGTCGGCACCGCGCGACTGTCGACCGAATAGAAATTCCGTCCCGTCGGCAAAACATCGGGCCGCCCGCGCGTTGGCGCACCCGATGGCCCCGGAGCGACAAACCGCCCGTCCAGCGCAGTCAGCAAACCATTGATTTCAGCCTCGCCGCAGGCCTCGACCGATGGCTTGATCAGGGTTTCGATGTTCTCCATCACTGCAGCCGTCGCCGGCCAGTCTTCCGGCAAGGCGACGCGCCCCGAAACCAGTTCAATCGCCAGCAACTCGATCCGCTCGACCGTGTCGCCATTGGTGCGCCAGATATCATCCGACACCGCCTGAAGCTGATCAGGGCGCAGTCCGGACCAGGGCTCGCCCATTGGGCAATCAAGCGGGTCGAAACCGATAAACCCCATATCCCGCGCGATCGCCCGCTGCAGGCTGTCTTCGCCGGGCGCTTCGCCACGCTTGATCCGCGCCAGCGCTACCGTGAGGTCGGTGAGCAAGCCACCTTCCGGCGATTTGCCGAAAATATGCAGCCCGTCGCGGATTTGCATTTCCTTCAGATCACACAGCCAGGCATCGAGCTTTTCCAGCGCCAGATCGTCATCGTCGCCCGCTACGATCCCGGCATCGGCGTCCAGTCCGATATCGCGCACCAGATCGAGGATCTGGCCCTTGAGCAACTTCAACCGTCGCGGATCGTGGCCCGAGGCCTCGTAATATTCATCGACCAGCGCTTCCAGATCTCTCAGCGGTCCGTAGCTCTCGGCCCGGGTCAGTGGCGGCGTCAGATGGTCGATGATCACGGCCGATGTGCGCCGCTTGGCCTGCGTCCCCTCGCCCGGATCATTCACGATGAACGGATAGACATGCGGTGTCGCGCCGAGCACGGCTTCCGGATAGCAAGCTCGCGACAAGGCCAGAGCCTTGCCCGGCAACCATTCGAGATTGCCGTGCTTGCCCATATGCACCACCGCATGGACATCAAAACTCTGCCGCAGCCAGGCGTAGAAGGCAAAATAGCCGTGCGGCGGCACCAGATCCGGCGCATGATAGCTGGCCTTCGGATCGATGTTGTAGCCCCGCGCCGGCTGAATGCCGACTGCGACATTGCCAAATGTCAGCAGCGCCAGATGGAATGCACCGTCGCGGTAGAACGGGTCTTTCTCAGGCGCACCCCAGCGCTCATTCACCGCCGCCTGGATGGTTGGATCGAGCGCTTCGAAAAACACCTGATAGTTCTGAAGGGCAAGCGGAACCCCGCCACTGCGATCATCGCGGATCGCATTGGTCGGTCCGGCTTTCAACGCCGTGACCAGAGCATCGCCGTCAACCGGAAGATCATCGGTCTGATATCCTGCCTTGGCCATCGCCTTCAGTACCTCGACAGTACCCGCAGGCGTATCAAGCCCGACGCCATTGGCGATGCGGCCATCCCGGTTGGGATAGTTTGCCAGCACGATCGCCACCCGGCGGTCAGGCGTTTGTGTCCGTCGCAACCGTGCCCAGCGCGACGCCAGTTCAGCCACAAACTGCACCCGGTCCGGCTCCGGCGCATGGGCAACGATATTGGCTTGCACCGTCTCGTCAAACCGCGCTGCCGATTTGAACGACACGGCGCGGGCGAGCACCCGGCCATCAACCTCGGGCAACGCCACATGCATCGCCAGATCACGCGAGGTCAGCCCTTGCTGCGATCCCGCCCAGGCTTCGCGCCCGCCACTGGCAAACACCGCCTGCAAAACCGGAGCGCCGGTTGATTCAAGCACCGTGCCCTTGGTTTGCCCGCCTGGCGAGGACACCGCGAATCCGGTGGCATTGATCACCACATCCGGCGGCGCATCAGCGAAGATCGCCTCCAGTGTACCCACCGAAACCGGGTCCTTGAGACTGGACACAAACACCGGCAGCGCATTGACGCCCTGGGCTTTCAATCCGTCCCATAAAGCTTGGACCGGCGCAGTCTGCCCGCTCTGCACCAGCGCCCGGTAAAAACAGATCGCCGCCACCGGCGCGCCTTCGATCCAGCCCTTGCTGAGATCGGAAAGCCCGGGATTGCTCACACCCGGATGCCACAGCCCCGCCTTGAGCAGAGGTACTGCCGGTGCGGGCCGCTCGCCGCCTTCAATCAACGCCTCTGCAAACTCGATCAGCCCGCGGGCGTTCTCGGCACCACCTTCGATCAGGTAGGCCCAAAGCTGATCCCGCGCTGCCGGATCCAGCGTCGACAGCGGTTCCAGCCCCGGATCAGGCCGGTCATCGCCCGGAAGCGCTGCAATCTTGAAACCATTGACAACCGACGCGGCATGCAGGCTTTCCAGCGCATAGGCAAAATAGCTGGCGCCGCCGAGCGCGCGGGCAATCACCAACTTCGCCTTCGGTGCCATCTTCGCGACAAATGTATCCACCGACATCGGATGCTTGAGATCGGAGAGGCTCGCCAACCGCCACGCCAGTTTGCCTGTCGTCTGCCGCGCCGCAGCAATGCTCGCGAGTTCGGTATCAGCCGCGCTCAGGAACAGAACATCGCCAGGGCTCTGGCCCAGATCGACGGCTTCATCGCCATCGCTCAAGCTTCCCTTTTGTGCGACGAGAAGATGCATTGTCTTAGCCGGTCAGCCCAGTCAGGCTTGCGCGAATGGCCGCCTCGTCAATGTCATGCAGGCCGATGACAACCAGCCTGGTTTCGCGGCGTTCCGCGCCACCCCAGGGCCGGTCGAAATGCGTATCAATACGGCTTCCGACCGCCTGAACCACCATCCGCATCGGCTTACCTGCCATGTCGGCAAAGCCCTTGAGCCGCAGGATGTCGTGGGTTGTGATTAGTGATTTGAGACCTTCGGCAAAAGCTGCAGCGTCGCTGACAGGACCAAGCGAAACCACGAAGCTTTCGAACTCGTCGTGATCATGGTCATGCTCGTGGCCATCGGCATGGTGCACCTCGTGATGCGACTTGCGGTTGGCGATGTCGTCTTCAGTGCCGATCCCCAGACCAAGCAGCACTTCCGGCGCCACCTCGCCCTGACGCGCCTCGATAAAGATCGGCTTGCGCGTCAGATGAGCGGCGATTCCGGCGCGGACGCCTTCAAGGTCCTCGGCGCTGATCAGGTCGGCCTTGTTGAGGATGATCAGATCGGCAGCAGTGAGTTGATCCTCGAACAATTCCTCCAGCGGGCTTTCATGATCAAGCCCCTCGTCGGCCAGGCGCTGCGCGTCGAGCTTGTCATGATCATGGGCAAAGCGGCCGGCAGCAACAGCAGCGCTGTCCACAACCGTCACCACACCGTCAACGGTGACCTGCGTCTTGATGCCGGGCCAGTTGAAGGCGGCCACAAGCGGCTGCGGCAGCGCCAGGCCGGAGGTTTCAATGACGATGTGATCCGGCCGGTTTTTCCGCGCCAGCAGCTTTTCCATGGTCGGGATGAAGTCATCAGCCACGGTGCAGCAGATGCAGCCATTGGTCAGTTCAACAATATCGTCCGCGCTGCAGACCTCGTCGCCGCAACCCTTCAGCACATCACCATCAACGCCCAGATCGCCGAACTCGTTGATGATCAGCGCGATCCTCTTGCCCTTGGCATTTGCCAGCATGTGCCGGATCAGCGTGGTCTTGCCAGCACCGAGAAAGCCGGTGATCACGGTGGCGGGAATTTTTGAACCATTCATGGCGTCAGCCCTTCATTTTGAGTGGCAGGCCGGCGGCGACGAAATGGACTTCGTCGGCCAGGCCAGCAATTAACTGGTGAAGACGGCCGGCATGATCGCGAAACACCCGCGCCATGGCATTCTCAGGCACGATGCCCAGCCCCACTTCATTGGATACAAACACCACCGGCCCCTTGAGCCCGGACAGTGATGCGGCAAGCAGGTCAAATGCGGCGTCAACATCGTGTTCGCCGAGCATCAGGTTGGTCACCCACAGCGTCAGGCAATCGACCAGCATCGGACGTCCCGCCACCGTGTTCGCCACAAGCGCTTGCATCAGTTCAACCGGCGCTTCGAGTGTCTCCCAGCCCTGACCGCGCCGCTGCTGATGCAAGGCAATCCTGTCGCGCATTTCCTCGTCCCAGGCCTGGCCGGTCGCCAGATACAACCGCTCCGGAGAAGCTGTTTCCACCAATTTCTCGGCGAAGGCGGATTTGCCCGACCGGGCGCCGCCCAACACCAGTGTCACCGGTGGCAGGCTGTCTGTCACGCCGCTGACTCCTCGGGAACCCGCGACAGGAAATGACCGAGCAAACCGCCAAGCAGAAGCCAGAAGAACAGCGTGGTCGCAAGCGAGGCTGCCGCATAGGCCGAAGCGATATAGGCCGGTACTTCGCTCGACAGGTCTTCCGGAACAGGAGACCCCCACAGATGCGGTGCAACAATCACCGCCAAGCCGATCAGCTTGACGGGCAATTCCGGCCGCATCGCAAGACACCAGATCCCGACGGCGGAGGCGAACACAGCAATCACCCACCAACCCTGCCGGTCGCCAAGATCGGCATAGGGAAACCCGGGAACCGCCGGCGGCAGGCTCATCGACGGCGCAAGCTGGACGCAAAACCACGCCGCAGCACCAAACAGCAGGCCGCGCACTATGCCCTCACGACCCGCGCGAAAGTCCACGCCCATGAGCAGCGCCACAGCGGCAAGCATCAGTGCGAAGCCTGCTCCGGCAACAAGGTTTGCGAGAACCGTATCCCAAAACCGGCCGAAACCGAGCATGGAGTCTTCCCGGCCATGATCATGCGCCGGCTCGGCTGCGACATCGGCAGCGCCATGGTCGTGGCCGACTTCGCCATTTTCATAGGCCTCGGCCTGCATGATCAGTGGAATGGTTTTGACATATTGGGCGGGCGTCATTGCCATACCAGCAATGAGCCCGGCGGCCAGAGCCGCCAGGAGCAACCTGACAATCATGAGATCAATCCCTTAGTGGCAGGGAAAGCCGTAGGAATGGCGGGTGTCGTGCGCTGCGTCGTGCAGCGTCTGCGAATTGGCAAGGCCAACCCCGAACACCAGAATGGAACCGATGACCAGCGCCATCATTCCGGCAACAGTACGTGCGCCGATACGATCGGTCAGGGAAAGCGTTTGGGTTTTAACAGTCATGACAACCTCCGTGAGTGACTTTGGAAGAACGCTTCTTCCAAAGGTCCGGCTCTCAACCGGTGCGAATGGCAGGTCTCCTGGCTCGCGGGTCGCGTTGACGTTGCCATCAACATCAGCAAATGCCGGCCTTCCCAACGTTGATGCGGTCATGAAAACGGGACGATTCGTAGACATAGAGGCGTCCGCGCCGATTGATCATGCCGCCACGTCAGTGGCTTGTCCGGTCCGGAGTTTCGAAAAAACGAAAGACACCATTGTCTCCCGTCATCCTGGCCGCCCGGGCCGGTGACATTCGCCTCGCCGCTCTACAGTCGCGGGGTCGGCTGCGATAAAGATGCCCTGATTGGGTCCATCCCGTCGCATTCCCTTTTGATCCGGAAAACCAACTTGATTTTCTGGAACCATTCGAACCTCAATTGATAGGGCTGACGCTGCAGAGTGTCAATCAAGACTGCGCCATCGTCCGATCTATCAGCGACCAATCAGTGCAGAAGCACTCATCAGCCGCTCAAATCCGATCAGACGGTCAAGATCATCTGCGATTTCATCGAGTGCCGCGTCCACATCCGCGCGGAAATTGGTCTCTCCGCCGCGAATTCCAAACTCCGACAGAAGCTTCGCACGGTAAGCATCCGAATCGAACAGTCCGTGCAGATAGGTGCCCGACACCTTGCCATCCGGCGAAATCGCGCCATCCGGGCGCCCGTCGATAGTGGTCATTGGCCGGGCGCTGTCCGGACCAGAGCTTACACCCAGATGGATTTCGTATCCCGACAATGCCACATCGTGTTGCGCTGATCGGGCCGCGATATTGCGGACGGTTTTCTCCGGCGCCATCTCGGTATCTATATCGAGAAAACCCAACCCCTCGGCCAGCGTTTCGCCGCCTTCAAGCGCCTGCGGGTCGCGCACGCTATTCCCGAGCATCTGGTAGCCGCCACAAATACCGATAATTCGCCCGCCACGGCGATGATGCGCCTGCAAATCCCGGTCCCAGCCCTGACGGCGGAAATCGGCAAGATCGCCAATAGTCGACTTCGAGCCCGGCAAAATCACAAGGCCAGCGTCATTGGGCAGCCGCTCTCCCGGTCGCACGAACACAAGCTCGACATCCGGCTCGGCCTTGAGCGGATCGAAATCATCGAAATTGGCGATCCGCGACAACATCGGCACCGCCACCTTGAGCCCGCCCGGCGTCCCCTGAACCAACCGCTCAAGCGCCACCGAATCCTCAGCCGGCAGCCGCGCGGCGGCCTTGAGCCACGGAATCACGCCAAGACAGGGCCAACTGGTAAAACCGCCGACGGCCGAAATGCCGTCATCAAACAGGCTGACATCGCCGCGAAACTTGTTGATCAGATAGCCGGCGATCATAGCCCGGTCTTCGTCCGGCAAAATCGTGTGCGTACCCACCAGCGAGGCAATCACCCCGCCCCGGTCAATGTCGCCAACCAGCACCACCGGCACATTGGCCGCCGTCGCAAACCCCATATTGGCAATATCGCCGGCTCTGAGGTTGATTTCAGCAGGCGAACCGGCGCCCTCGACCAGCACCAGATCAGCGCCATCTGCGACGCGGGCAAAACTGTGCATCACAGCTGCCATCAGTTCAGGCTTGAGTTTCTGGTAATCGCGGCCACGCGCATGACCGATGACTTTTCCCTGAACCACAACTTGCGACCCTGTTTCAGACTGCGGCTTGAGCAGCACCGGGTTCATGTGCACGCTGGCAGGCACCCTGCATGCCAGCGCCTGCAGCCATTGCGCCCGTCCGATCTCGCCACCATCGTCGGCGACAGCGGCGTTATTGGACATGTTTTGCGGTTTGAACGGCCGCACCTTCAGTCCATGATTTGCCGCCAGCCGGCAAAAGCCGGCAACCAGCACGGTCTTGCCGACATCCGAACCTGTTCCCTGAAACATCAACGCCTTTGTCATGGGCCTGTCGATAGCACCGCAGAGGGCAGATCAAAAGGGGCACTGAAGCCCTCGCGCTAACCAATGGGTAACCGCGTTTTCACAACATCGGTCATTTCTTTTTGCGACATCTGAATTGCGACATTCAGCGACGGATTCAATGCTGCGCCACACCGTGGATGAGCATAGAGCTCGGGCAGATGGTGATTGCCATTTGAAAATGACGCCAACACCAAACGGAAGGACATCGCTATGCTTTATGTATTCAACTCCGCCAATCGCGTTCAGATTGCATGGAACAATGTGCTTCCGGTGCAAAAGGCCAACCAGAAGCCCCGCTCTGGCATTCTCAACAGCTTCATCCGCACAATTTCCGCGGGCTGAGACACACCAAAACGCGTCATCGCGGATACAAGCCGAAAACCCAGATTTATTGAGGCCGGATGAGCAATCATCAGGCCTTATTTTTGTTGGAAGAAAAGCGCTCAAATGCGAAGGCCGCCCGGGTCTTGCGATCCGTGCGGCCTGCCAAATAACACTGACGTCCTCACAAATACGCGCGAGGATCGCGACACCCCGGTACGCAATACCTGATCCGGGATGGTCGGCGGTTGTCCCCCGCCGTGAGAAGAGGTGTAACCCGGACATCGTTACCGGAGGGTTATTGAAACCCTAACCATTCATGAATCGCGCAATTTTTTCGCATCGCGCGCATTTCACTTCAGGTGATGAGAATCAAGGGCCTCAGGAAGTCAGATTTCCCAATGGCGCAGTTGATTTCTGGCGCTAAGTCCTTACCCTAGCAGACGGCATTTCGATTGGCGTTTATCTTGCGACAGAGTTCCGCAAGACGAGTTTGCGCCAATTGATGTCGTCTATACGTCGTAACCGGCGTAGCAAATGGTTTTCAATGACCAAGAGGCGGCTCGCCTTCAATTCCATCGGTGTCCGGTAAATAGCAGTGACCGGATCTGCCGAAAAATGGAACAACCACTGCATCAATAAGACTGGGAGGTCTTACATATGAAGAAGCTTCTCGCTTCCACCGTACTCGCCGTTGGCCTTATGGGCTTTGCTGGTGCTGCATCCGCCGAAGATTGCGGTCGCGTGACCATCGCCAACATGAACTGGGCTTCCGCTGAAGTCCTGGCAAACATCGATCAGGTTATCCTCTCCGAAGGTTATGGCTGCCAAGCCGAACTGGTTGCCGGCGACACCACGCCGACACTCACCTCAATGGTTGAAAAGCAGGAGCCTGACGTGGCTCCGGAAGCCTGGATCAACTCGCTTCGCACCCTGCTCGACGCTGCTGTTGCCGAAGACAAGCTGCACTACGCATCTGAATCGCTCAGCGATGGCGGTGTTGAAGGCTGGTGGATCCCGAAATACCTTGCTGCCGAGCATCCGGAAATCAAAACGATTGACGATGCGCTGGCTCACCCGGAACTTTTCCCTGCCCCCGGCATGGAAAACGAAGGCAAGGGTGGCGTCTACAACTGCCCAGAAGGCTGGGGTTGCCGCATCATCACCACCAACCTGTTCAAGGCCTATGGCGCTGAAGAAAAGGGCTGGGTAACAGTCGAAACCGGCTCCGCTGCCGGCCTCGACGGCTCGATCGCCAAGGCTTACGAAAGCGGAAAGCCATGGCTTGGTTACTACTGGGCGCCGACTGCCATCCTGGGCAAATACGAAATGGTCAAGCTCGACCATGGCGTGGAGCACAACAAGGAAGAATGGGACCGTTGCACATCGATCACCGATTGCCCGGACCCTGTGAAAAACGCCTGGTCCAAGTCTGAAGTTTATACGGTTGTCACCGACGACTTCAAAAAGCGTGCCGGACCTGCCTATGACTATCTTGCAAACCGCAGCTGGCCCAACTCCACTGTGAACATCTTGCTTGCGTGGATGGCTGACAACCAGGCCACTGGCGACGCCGGCGCCCGTCACTTCCTCAAGACGAATGAGGATATCTGGACGAAGTGGGTTTCGCCTGAAGCCGCTGAAAAAATCAAGAAAGCAGTGATGTAATCCATCGCTTTGAGTGTGGCGGGCCTCGGTCCGCCACATTTTTATCCAGACAACCGCGGCCGGGGAACTCAGAGCCGCAGCAGTCTGGAGCCGGCCCCGGGGGGAAGCACACGCCGTTGGGTGCATTCATCGGGCTGAAGGCAGCGATGAATTGTTGGTCCTTTGGGGCCCGCACACACTATTTTCCAAAATTTGGAGCGTGAATATGGACTGGCTCACAGAATTTCCCGCCATGGACACCGATCGACTGACGGCCTTGAAAAAGACCATCGATCTCGGCTTTCGAAACTTCACCCGCGCCAATGGCGACACATTCGAGACTTTGCTCTATCCGGTGCAATGGTTCATGTATCGTGTCGAGCAGCTGCTCACCAGCTCGCCCTGGCCTCTCGTTATTCTTGCTTTCGCAGTGATCGCATGGCTGGCAAGCCGCAGCACCAAGATCACCATTGGTGTCGTCATCACGCTGCTGCTGATCGGCTATTTCGACATGTGGGAAGACACCATGAAAACCGTCGCCATGACGGTTGTGGCAACGATCCTCGCCATCATTGTCGGCATACCGATCGGTATTCTCATGGGCCGGTCCGACCGGATCCAGGCTGTTCTCAATCCCATTCTCGACGTGATGCAGACCATGCCGAGTTTTGTGTACCTGATCCCCGTGGTCATGCTTCTGGGCATCGGACGCGTTCCTGGTCTGATTGCCGTGATGGTTTACGCCATCCCGCCGATCATCCGATTGACCAATCTGGGCATCCGGCTTGTGGACAAGGAAGTGCTGGAAGCAGCAGACGCCTTTGGCTCATCGAATTGGCAACGGCTCAAGAATGTGCAGATGCCGCTGGCGCTGCCAACCATCATGGCCGGCGTCAACCAGACCATCATGATGGCGCTGGCCATGGTCGTGGTCGCTTCAATGATCGGTGTTCAGGGCCTTGGCCTGCCGGTGCTCAAGGCCATTTCGAACCAGTATTTCACGCTGGGTATTTTCAACGGCCTCGCCATTGTCGGCATCGCCATCATCTTTGACCGCACCAGCCAGGCCTATGGCAAGCGGTTGCAGAAGCACCTGGAGGTGGTCCATGGCTGAAGAAGCTATCGGCAGCGGAATTAGCGTCCGGAATCTTTACAAGATTTTCGGCACTAACCCTGAAGCTTACATCGACGCCGTCAAAGGCGGCATGACCAAGACCGAGCTCAATGACAAACACAATCATGTGCTCGGCCTCAAGGACATCAACATCGAGATGCCGGGTGGCCGTATCCAGGTGGTCATGGGCCTGTCTGGTTCAGGCAAATCCACTCTGATCCGCCATATCAACCGGCTGATTGATCCGACCATTGGCGAAGTCATCGTTGGCGACGACGATGTGGTCAAGATGAACGAGACGGAACTCCGCCAGTTCCGTCGCCACAAGACCGCCATGGTGTTTCAGAAGTTCGCACTTCTGCCCCACCGCACTGTCCTCGAAAACGCAGTCTACGGCCTTGAGATTCAAGGCGTACCGCGCGCCGAGCAACTCAAGCAGGCCAATCGCTGGATTACCCGCGTCGGGCTCGAAGGCTTTGAGGACAATTACCCCAACCAGCTCTCCGGCGGCATGCAGCAGCGTGTCGGCCTTGCCCGCGCCCTGACCAATGACGCGCCGATCCTGCTGATGGATGAAGCCTTCTCTGCGCTTGATCCACTGATCCGCATGGACATGCAGACGGTGCTTCTGGATTTGCAGAAGGAAATCCGCAAGACTGTGGTCTTCATCACCCACGATCTCGATGAAGCTTTGCGGCTTGGCGACCGCATCGCCATCCTGCGTGATGGTGAAGTGGTACAGCAGGGTACGAAGCAGGAAATCGTGCTTCATCCAGCTGACGAGTACATTTCGAGCTTCGTGCGCGAGGTCAATCGCGGCCGGGTTATTTCTGTCGACATGGTGATGAGCCCGCTTTCTGGCGAACCTCAGGGCATGCCGGTAAAATCCGGCGCGGTGCTCGAAGTCGCAGCCAAGAAGATGACCGACAGCAATGTCTCCATGGCCCATGTAACGGATGCATCCGGCAAACCAATTGGCGCTCTGGACATCCATGATGTCATCTCGGCCATGGTGACACCCGTCGACCATGAGACTGCCGCCGCCTGATCCCCGTCGGCCCGGACTTTGGTTCGGGCAATCCAGACGGATCGGTCAACATTCAGAACCCCGCGGGCGCACTATCGTCTGCGGGGTTTTTTCGTCTGAGGACACCACTTCTATTGCAATGACATAAAGACATCTTTATACGGTATTCAATTGAACAGGAGAATTCCATGCCGGTTTCCAATCCGCTTGCCGATTTGCTTGCCGAGAAGGGCGTCCTTCTCGCTGACGGTGCCACGGGCACCAACTTGTTCGCCATGGGGCTGGAATCAGGTGAAGCGCCGGAGATGTGGCTGGAAACAGCGCCGGAGAAAATCACCAAGCTGCACCAGGATTTTGTCGATGCCGGGTCGGATATCATTCTGACCAACTCCTTTGGCGGCACGCGCAACCGGCTCAAGCTGCACCAGGCCGACGGACGGGTATTCGCGCTCAACAAGAAAGCTGCCGAAATCGCCCGCGCCGTGGCTGACAAGGCGCCACGCAAGGTCATTGTTGGCGGTTCAGTTGGACCGACCGGCGATCTGCTGGTTCCGCTTGGCGCCATGACCTACGAGGCTGCAGTTGAATCCTTTGCCGAGCAGATCGAAGGCTTGAAGGCCGGCGGCATTGATGTCGTGTGGATCGAAACCATGTCAGCCACCGATGAAATCCGCGCCGCTGCCGAAGCCGCGGTGCGCCACGACCTGCCTTATGTTTATACCGGCTCGTTCGACACTGCCGGCAAGACCATGATGGGTGTGCATCCGCGCGACATCCATTCAATCGCCAAGGACATCGGCGACGGTCCTTTTGCCGTCGGCGCCAATTGCGGCGTCGGTGCCTCCGACATTTTGTCGTCACTGCTCGACATGACGGACGCAGATCCCGAGGCCGTGGTTGTCGTCAAGGGCAATTGCGGCATCCCCGAATTTCGCGGCGCAGAAATCCATTACTCAGGAACGCCACCGCTGATGGCTGACTACGCCAAGCTGGCAATCGATGCCGGCGCCCGCATTATCGGCGGATGCTGCGGCACCTCCTGCGACCACTTGGCCGCCATGCGCGAAGCTGTCGACACCCACATCAAGGCACAGCGTCCCACGGTCGAAACCATTATCGAGCGCATCGGCCCGATGCGCAACACAGTCGCAACCGACACCCCAGCCCCGACACGCGAACGCCGCGGCCGTCGCGGCTGAAGCCTGATCGCAATTCAAACAACAAAAGGCCGGCGCGCAAGCTCCGGCCTTTTTTGCCGCAATCCAGACCAGATCTGATCACTCGAACGCTGCCATGTGAAACCGGATCTGGCCCGTGCTGTATCGATATTCCCGCCCGACAGGGCATGCATCGCGCGCCAGACAACCCGAATCCATGCATCCATCCCGCCCCGGCTCGCTTTTTAAAAAGGAACGGCAATCAGCGACAGCAAAACCGGTCGGCGTAAACGCCTCAACCGGGCAAGTTGACAGACATGGCTTGTCAGGACATGTGTCGCAAGGGTGGAGAGCTGCAGTCTCTGAAGCATCACCTGCCTTGCCACCTTCCGGCTTTCCTGATCCCGAAAGCGCCCTCTCACCAAAAAGAATGGCGCCCCGATAGCCGTGCCACAATCCGTAGTCAGGATGAATGAGCAATCCAAGTGGCGATGGTTTCAGCCCTTCTGCCATCATTGCCCAATGCTGAAACGGATGCCACGGCCTGTCGGAGGGGAAAATCGCCTCTCCGCCAAGCGAAACCGCTACCGGATTGATCGTGGCTTTGGACCAATTGTCCAGCGGGTCGGCAATGCCCGGATGCTTCTGCCACCAGCCATCGAATACGGGCCAGAACCCGCCACCTCCATGGCCAACCAGACAGATGGTTTTTGCCGATTTTCCGTTCGTGAGCAGAGGCGCAGAATCTGTCTCCGGCGCCAGCCATCCGCGTGGCACAAGTCCACTCGGCTGCAGCGCCAAAGCAACTGCAGCCATCAGCGGCGGGTTATCCACCCTTCCCCCCGTTATTGAATGCAGAACGCCAGACTTCTTTGTGAATGAAGCCCGCCACCTTGTCCTGCCCGCCTGTCTCCCTGGCGTTTTCGGGCTGTGTTCAAGTGAATGCGTCGGGCATGGAATCCTTGCGCTCAGCGATATAGGCAAGCAGCGCCTCATCGATTGCCGGATCCAGTTCCGGGGCGACATAGCTGTCGAGCCACGACCGGCACAGGCTGCGGGCGCGTTCTTCGATCCGCTTTTCGCCTTCCGCCAGCCATTGCTCGTAGGAATTGTTGTCGGCCAGCGAAGATCGGAAGAACGCCTGCTGGAAATTGGCCTGGGTGTGGGCGCAACCGAGATAGTGGTTGCCCGGTCCCACTTCGGCAATGGCGTCGAGCGCCTGACCGGTTTCCGACAGATCTATGCCCTCGGAAAAGCGCTGTTGCATGCCAAGCTGATCCACATCGATCATGAACTTCTCATAGGAACTGACCAGCCCGCCTTCGAGCCATCCGGCCGAATGCAAGGCAAAGTTGGTGCCCGCCAGCAGGGTCATGTTCAGCGTCGAGGCACTTTCATGCGCGGCCTGCGCATCGGGAACCTTGGAACCGCACAGCGATCCACCGGTGCGGAACGGAATTTTCAGCCGTCGCGCAAGTTGCGCAGCACCGTAGGAGACCAGCGCCGGCTCCGGCGTTCCAAATGTTGGTGCGCCCGACTGCATGGAGATCGAGGCAGCGAACGTGCCGAACAGCACCGGCGCGCCGGGCCGGATAAGCTGGGTGAAGGCAGCACCCGCCAGCACTTCGGCCAGGATCTGGGTCAGCGTGCCTACCACAGTCACCGGACTCATCGCACCGGCAAGAATAAATGGCGAAACCACGCAAGCCTGGTTGTTGCGGGCATAGACCTTGAGCGCGCCAAGCATGGTTTCATCAAACACCATCGGTGAGTTGGCATTGATCAGATTGAGCGTCACGCAATTCTGGTCGACGAACTCCGCGCCGAACAGGATCTTGCACATCTCGATCGTATCCTCGGCCCGCTCCGGTGCAGTGACCGAGCCCATGAAAGGCTTGTCGCTGTATTTCATGTGGCTGTAGACCATATCGAAATGGCGCTTGTTGACCGGCACGTCGACCGGTTCGCAGACCGTGCCGCCGGAATGGTGCAGCGATGGCGCCATATAGGCCAGTTTGACGAAATTGCGGAAATCCTCGATCGTCGCATAGCGCCGCTCGCCATCAAGGTCGCGCACGAAGGGCGGCCCATAGACTGGCGCAAACACGGTTGCCTTGCCGCCGATCTGAACTGAACGGGCGGGATTGCGGGCGTGCTGGGTAAAGACTTCAGGCGCTGTCTTGAGGATTTCACGGCAAAGCCCCTTGGGAAACCGGACCCGCTCGCCTTTCACATCAGCACCCGCCTGGCGCCAGAGTTCAAGCGCTTCCGCGTCGTCGCGAAACTCGATGCCGATTTCCTCAAGTATCGTGTCGGCGTTACGTTCGATCAGGCTCAGGCCTTCCTCGTCCAGCACTTCATACACGCCAAGTTTGCGCGTGATGTAGGGCATCGATTGGCCAGGGCCGCCGCCGGATCTCTGCGCCCGCCGTGCTGCAGCGCCCTTGCCGCGCCGCCCGGTAGCAGCCTCCGGCGCTGCTTCTTGAGTCAAATCAGGGGTGGAAAGCGTATCTGGATGAGCCATTGAATGCCTGCTGATTTTTGAGAGGCGCACCATCACGCCAGTTAACCCATGCTACCCAAAACCGGCACCGGCACATTCCTCAAAGCGCCAAGCCTTGGCGCAGCAGGAATATTGTATAAATGGCGCCCCGTCGTATTTTCCGACATGCGCGTCGTTTTCAAGGAACTTTTTGCAAACGATCGTCTATATCGCTAAGCACAATGGGTCTGGTGTGTCGAACCACCGGATGGGTGCATTCAAGGGAGAAACCGATGTCTGACGAAGAAATCATCCTGTCCGAACTCTCTGATGATGAACTTGTCCAGCAGATGCATGACGATCTGTATGACGGGCTCAAGGAAGAAATTGAGGAAGGCACCAACATCCTCCTCAGCCGCGGCTGGACCCCTTACGATCTTCTGACTCAGGCCCTTGTCGAGGGCATGCGCATCGTCGGCGAAGACTTTCGCGACGGCATCCTGTTTGTGCCCGAAGTGCTGATGAGCGCCAACGCCATGAAGGCCGGCATGTTCATCCTGCGCCCGCTTCTCATCGCCACAGGCGCGCCGAAACTCGGCAAGATGGTGATCGGCACCGTCAAGGGCGACATTCACGACATCGGCAAGAACCTCGTCGGCATGATGATGGAAGGTGCTGGCTTCGATGTCATCGACCTCGGCATCAACAATCCGGTTGAAAAGTACCTCGAGGCCATCGAGCGCGAACAGCCCGACATTCTCGGCATGTCCGCGCTTCTAACCACAACCATGCCCTACATGAAGGTCGTTATCGACACGATGAAGGAAAAGGGCATCCGCGACGATTTCATCGTTCTGGTCGGCGGCGCGCCGCTGAACGAGGAATTTGGCAAGGCAGTTGGCGCCGATGCCTATTGCCGCGATGCGGCTGTTGCGGTCGAGACCGCCAAGGAACTGATCAAGCGCCGGCACAATCGTCTCGCCGGCGTCTGATCGTCATCAACCTGTCTTTGGTTCACTGAACAGCCGCTGGCTGACCTAGCGGTTTTTCCTGCCGGTCAGCCGGCCACGGCATCGCCGACAGCATTGACCGATTCCTTTACGTCCCGGCCGACACCTCTTATCGTGTTGGCACAGGAGGCCAGCATCAGCGCAAGGATGAGGACGGTTGCAATCTTGAAATGTGTCATTTTCTGCTGACCCCGAATAGACTGTTGTGGCGCAGAATTTGGCTCCGGCGAAAGGCGACATCATGGCGGAGCAACCAAAATCAGTCGGCCAGCCCCAAAAAAAGGTGCGGGTGATCGCCTGTGGCATGATTGGCCGTGAGGTTTTGGCTGTCAACAAGCAGCTTGGCCATGATCATGTCGATCTAAAGTGCATTGACGCCAATTTCCATCATTACCCTGACCGCATCGCACCTGCTGTCGATCGCGCCATCCGCAAGGCCCGTGAAGAGGGCTATGAGCATATATTCATTGGCTATGCCGATTGCGGCACGGGTGGTGAACTCGACAAGGTTTGCGCCGCCCACGGGGTTGAACGGATTGAAGGGCCGCACTGCTTCTCCTTCTATGTCGGCAATCAGGCTTTCGAGGCTGTCGGCGATGATATGATGACCACTTTTTTCATCACCGACTTTCTGGCCCGCCATTTCGATGCCTTTTTAATTCGTCCGCTTGGCCTCGACCGGTTTCCAGAGTTGCGTGACACCTATTTCGCCCATTATGAGCGCGCGCTGTATCTCGCCCAGACCGACGACCCCGAGCTCGAAGAAAAAGCCCGCGCTGCAGCTGAGCGTTTGGGTTTACGCTATGAGCGGCAATTTACCGGCTACGGCGACCTAACAGGGGCTCTGGCTCCGTTATGAATTCGGTGCCATCCACCCGGCCCGCATGATGATGCAATGCATTAACGCTAAATATTTTTCCTCTTCGGCAATGAAGGCGTTATTGCCACAATTTTTAAGCAATCCGTGCTTAGATAGAATGCAGTTGTCATTCAGGGTGTCCGCAGTGAGTCTCCAGTCCGCCACAGCAACCGTTCCCGCCATCGCCGCTACGTTGCGCAGGCATCCCGAAAAGCTGTCAGAGCTTCTCGAGCGTCTGGCCCGCGATGCAGGTGAACGCGTCAGCATGCGCGAAATTGCCAATGCGCTGGACGACCGCTCATTTGGCGCGTTTCTGCTGGTGTTCGCAGTTCCCAATCTCATTCCTCTGCCGCCCGGCGCAACCATGGTGCTCGGCTTGCCGATGGTGTTTGTCGCCTGGCAGATGGTGATGGGCTATCAGAAAGTCTGGCTGCCGCGTGCGCTTGCCAACTACACAGTTGACCGGACCACCTTCCAGCGCATGGTAAAGCGGGTTTCGCCCTGGCTTCGCAGCGCCGAAAACTGGGTTCGCCCTCGCAATTGGCCTCTGGGTGGGGCGATCCGCGAGCGGCTTTTCGGTATTTTCGCACTGCTCCTGGCCATCACCTGTGTCTTGCCGATTCCCTTCGGCAACTGGTTGCCAGCCTTTGCCGTTGCCATCCTCGGCGTCGCCCATACCGAGCGCGACGGCAATTGCCTGGGCCTGGGTGTGTTGGCAGGTTTCATTTCCGTTGCTGTCGCAGGCTTTGTCGTAACGGCCACTGGCGCGTTTTTGATGCACATTTTCTGAGACCGGACCGGTTCCCAAAAAGAACATCATCGCCGCCGCGAACCTGCGGCCGACTGAACCTCAGATGCGCAATAGCCGGATCTTAACCTCAGCCATACTATCTTGGGCCTTCAGCTCGATGGGTACGGTATGGCAACTCAAAACAAGATCATCGTTATCACCGCCGGTGGCGCCTATGCTTGGGTCATCGTCAATGCTCTCGCACAGCGCTTCAATAATCTTGAGGTTGTGTTGGAGGAGCCCGAGTCAAAGAGTATTTTCCTCAAGCGCCGGGCCAGAAAAATTGGATGGCTCCAGACCGCCGGCCAATTCGGCACCATGGTCATTTCCCGCTTCGGCAAACGCCTGGCTCAATCCAGAACCAGCGAAATCATTGCGACTGGCGGCATCCAGACCGAATTGCAGCCGGAAGTCCCGGTAACGCAAGTCTCGTCTGCAAACGGTCGCGATTGCCTCGAGTTGATATCGGCAAATCAGCCGGATGTGGTGTTCCTCGCCGGTTGCCGGATGCTGTCAAAGACAACGCTGGCAGCAATTCCCTGCCCGGTGATCAATTATCATTCGGGCATCAACCCGAAATACCGCGGACTGGCCGGCGGCTGGTGGGCACGCGCAACCGGCGACCACGACAATTACGGCACCACCGTGCATCTGGTAGATGCGGGGGTCGACACCGGCGGCACGCTCTATCAGGCTTTCATCGCCCCCAATCCGCGCGAAACGCTTCTCACCGACTCGCTGGCGATGGCCGCAGGGTCCGGCGAGATCGTGGTGCGCGCAGTTGAAGATGCGCTGAATGACAAGCTTCATCCAAAATCAAGCGATTTGCCATCCGTGCAGCGGTATCATCCGCCGATCTGGACTTATCTCGTGACCGGCCTTCTCAAGCGCATCTGGTAGTTATCAACAGATCAGGTTTGACCCCGGACACCATCCCAAATACCTCCCGCAGCACGCAGGTCGTTTTTGACGCGCCGCGCGTCGTCGTGAGCGAAGCTGTCAAAAATTCCCATGCGCATTGTAACTTTCAAGGAGACCTCAAATGGCCAACCGCATCGTCGTCTACTGGCGTGACATTCCTGCCCAGGTGATCATCAAGAAGGGACGTGCCACCGCCAAGCGGGAGCTGTCTCTCAGGTTCATCGAAGCAGTCGATATGTGCGCCATGCGGACCGGCGCAGCCGAGACAGCCGATTACCTCGCAGACTGGCGCCGCGCCGACCCTGTTGAAGTCTCCGACGATCTGGAAGCCGAAGCCGACAAGGCAACGGCAGAGCTTGAAGCAGCCTATGACAAGGAGCGCCTGGTGGCCCTCGTCAAGGGCGGAGGCAGGGAGAGCCATGGCTGACGAACCGACCAAAGAAACACAGGCAAGCCTCAACAAGAAGGCTGCCCAGAAGACGTCTTACAAACCGTCGGGCGTCTCGGCAACAAGCCGCAACGCCCGCAGCTTTGCCATCAGGTTATGGTCGGTGCGCCATTCCCGCGGGCTGGAATGGTTCTATGCACGCTTTGCCGATGCATTTCTGATGCTGCATCCGCTGTGGAAAATGCTCGGCTATGAGCGCGCCGAAGGTCCGGTCAAGTTCGTCGAAAAACACGTCAAAGGCTTCCTGTTCGATTGCCGCATGTGCGGCCAGTGCGTGCTGTCGTCTACTGGCATGTCCTGCCCGATGAACTGCCCCAAACAGTTGCGCAATGGCCCCTGCGGCGGTGTCCGGGCCAATGGCAACTGCGAAGTTGAACCAGACATGCCCTGCGTCTGGGTGCAGGCCTGGTCAGGTGCGCAGGAGATGAACGGACGCGACAAAATTCTCAATGTGCAAAAACCGGTGGACCAGTCGCTGCGCGAAACCTCGTCCTGGTTGCGGGTCACCGCCAATGCAGCGGCCGATCGCGAAGCCGCCGCCAGCCCGGAAGCCGCCCAATGAGCCAGCAAGACTCCAACCCGCTCGATCCCAGCGCTCTTCTCGAACCGCTGCCAGGGCACTCCTCTCTGGGTCGGCTTGAGCGCATTTTGCGCCGTGGCGAATTCGCCGTCACCGCCGAACTCAATCCGCCCGACAGCGCCAACCCGCACGATGTTTATGAACGCGCCGCTATCTTTGACGGCTGGGTCGATGGCATCAACGCCGTCGATGCCTCCGGCGCCAACGCCCACATGTCGTCGGTCGGGATCTGTGCGCTTCTGACCCGCATGGGCTATGCCCCGATCCTGCAGATTTCCTGCCGCGACAAGAACCGCATCGCCATCCAGGGGGATGTGCTCGGCGCCTCCGCCATGGGCGTGCAGAACATATTGTGTCTGACGGGCGACGGCGTGCAGGCAGGCGATCAACCCGGTGCCAAGCCGGTCTTCGATCTCGACTGCATGTCGCTGCTCGAAACCATCCGGATCATGCGCGACAATTCGAAATTCCTCTCGGGCCGCAAACTGAGCAGCCCGCCGACCGTATTCCTCGGCGCTGCGATCAACCCATTCGCGCCACCGCATGATTTCCGTCCGCACCGGCTGGCCAAGAAGATCGCCGCCGGCGCGCAATTTGTTCAGAGCCAGTATTGCTACGATGTACCGATGATGCGCAAATATATGCAGCAGGTGCGCGACATGGGGCTCGACAAGCAGTGCTTCATCATGTGCGGCGTCGGCCCGCTGGCTTCGGCCCGCACAGCCAAATGGATGCGTTCCAATGTTCCCGGTGTGCACATTCCCGACGAGATCATCAAACGCCTTGAAGGCGCCGAGGATCAGAAGAAGGAAGGCAAGCAGCTCTGCATCGACATCATCAATGAGGTCAAGGAGATCGAAGGCGTATCGGGAATTCACGTCATGGCCTACCGTCAGGAAGAATTCGTCGCCGAGATCGTGCACGATTCCGGGGTCCTCAAGGGCCGCAGACCGTGGCGCAAGGAACCCAATCCTGTCGACCAGATGGTAGCGGACCGCATGGAGGAAATCCTCGAAGAGCCAAAGCATATGCTGCATGAAATGGCCGGTGCCGCTGGGGATTCAGATACTTCTGAATGAGCCCCCGAGGCTTGCACTCATCGCAGAACCATTATAACGATATAAACAAATCTTTATGTCTTCACCGCAAGGACCGAACATGACCCGTACTATCGTCGCCTCCGCCACCCGCGAAGTGATCATCGGCTTTGATCAGCCCTTCTGCGTGATCGGCGAGCGCATCAACCCGACCGGCCGCAAGAAGCTCGCCGCCGAGATGATGGCCGGCAATTTCGAGACCGTGATCAAGGACGCATTGGAACAGGTTGCCGCTGGCGCCACCATGCTCGACGTCAATGCGGGCGTCACCTCGGTCAACCCGAACGAAACCGAGCCCGGCCTTCTGGTTCAGACCATGGAAATCGTCCAGGGTCTGGTCGACGTACCGCTGTCCATCGACAGCTCTGTGACCGGCGCCATTGAAGCTGCCTTGAAAATCGCAACCGGCCGCCCGCTGGTCAACTCGGTCACCGGCGAGGAAGAGAAGCTCGAAGCAATCTTGCCGCTGATCAAGAAATACGATGTACCGGTGGTGGCAATCTCCAACGACGAGACCGGCATTTCGATGGATCCCGATGTCCGCTTCGCAGTTGCCAAGAAAATTGTCGAGCGCGCCATGGATTTCGGCATCAAGCCCTGTGACATCGTCGTCGACCCTCTGGTGATGCCGATCGGCGCACTCGGCGACGCCGGCCGGCAGGTTTTCGCGCTGCTTCACCGCCTGCGTCATGAGCTCAAGGTCAACACCACTTGCGGCCTGTCCAACGTCTCTTTCGGCCTGCCGCATCGCCACGGCATCAACGCCGGCTTCATTCCGATGGTGATCGGCGCAGGCATGACCAGTGCCATCATGAACCCCTGCCGTCCTCAGGAAATGGAAGCCGTGCGCGCAGCCAACGTGCTCAATGGTACCGACCCGAACTGCACCAACTGGATCAAGACCTACAAGGACTACCAGCCGCATGTGGCTGGTTCCGCCCCTGCCCCGCAAGCGGCCCCATCAGGCGATGGCGGTCGCCGTCGTGGCGGACGCGCGGCCCGCGCCGGCGGAGCATAATTTCACAATGACCGACCACCTCGTCCTGTTCATGCCATCGGGAAAGCGCGGCCGCTTTCCCACCGACACGCCTGTGCTTGATGCCGCTCGGCAACTGGGTGTGCATGTCGAAAGCGTCTGCGGCGGCCGCGGCATTTGCGGACGCTGCCAAGTCGACGTCCAGGAAGGCGTCTTCGCCAAGCACGGCATCACCTCGTCCAATGAGCACATCTCGCCTTTTGGCGGAAATGAAGTGCGCTATGCGGAAAAACGCGATCTGAAGCCGGGCCGCAGGCTCTCCTGCTCGGCAAAGATCCTCGGCGATCTGGTGATCGACATTCCGCAAGACGCCGTGGTCAATGCCCAGGTCGTCCGCAAGGATTCCGACGGTCGCGTGATCGAGCGCAATCCGGCTGTCCACATGTGCTACGTCGAAGTCGAAGAACCCGACATGCACAAGCCACTTGGCGATCTCGACCGGTTGCTGGCTGCGATCCAGACTGATTGGGGCTTCAAGACCCTGCAGATCGACACCTATCTGCTCGGCCAGGTGCAGCAAATCTTGCGCAAGGGCGACTGGAAGGTCACCGCCGCCGTTCATGAACCCGTCGACGGCGGACAGGCGACGCTGGTCGCGATCTATCCGGGCCTCAAGAACGAGGCCTACGGCATCGCCTGCGACATCGGCTCGACCACCATAGCCATGCACCTGTCATCGCTTTTGTCAGGCCGCACGTTGGCCTCGTCTGGCACATCAAATCCACAGATCCGATTCGGCGAAGATCTGATGAGCCGCGTCTCCTACGTGATGATGAATCCCGAAGGCCGCGAGGGCATGACCAAGGCCGTGCGCGAGGCCATCAACGGACTGATCGACAATGTCTGCAAGCAAGGCGAAATCGAACGCTCCGACATTCTCGACGCTGTCTTCGTCGGTAATCCGATCATGCATCATTTGTTCCTCGGCATCGACCCGACCGAACTCGGCGGCGCGCCGTTTGCGCTTGCCGTCTCCGGCGCGGTCAATGTGAAGTCATCCGAGATCGAGCTTCCACTCAATCCCGGCGCCCGGGTCTACATGCTGCCCTGTATCGCTGGCCATGTCGGCGCCGATGCGGCAGCGGCAACGCTGACAGAAGGTCCGCACCGCCAGGACGAGATGATGCTGCTGGTCGATGTCGGCACCAATGCCGAGATCGTACTCGGCAATTCAACGCGCACCGTGGCTGCCTCCTCCCCCACCGGCCCGGCCTTTGAGGGCGCCGAAATCTCCTGCGGCCAGCGTGCCGCACCCGGAGCCATCGAACGCATTCGCATCGATCCCGTCACCTTCGAGCCACGCTACCGCGTCATCGGTATCGAGCCCTGGTCCAATGAACCCGGATTTGACGAAGTTGCCAAGAAAGTCGGAGTCACCGGCGTCTGCGGCTCCGGCATCATCGAAATCATCGCCGAGATGTATCTCGCGGGCATCATCACCGAAGATGGCGTCATCAACGGCGATCTGGCTGCGACCAGCCCGCGCATCATCAGCAATGGCCGCACCTTCTCCTATCTGCTGAAGGAAGGCGAACCGAGGCTGATGGTCACCCAGACCGATGTCCGCGCCATTCAGCTCGCCAAGGCCGCACTCTATGCCGGCGTCAAGCTGCTGATGGACAAGCAAGGCATTGATCACGTCGACCGCATCGGCCTCGCCGGCGCTTTTGGTTCATTCATTGACCCCAAATACGCACTGGTGCTCGGCCTTGTGCCTGATTGCGATCTCGATAAGGTCAAGGCAGTCGGCAACGCCGCAGGAACCGGCGCGCGCATGGCGCTACTCAACCGCGATCACCGCCGCGAGATAGAGCTGACAGTCACCCGCATCGAGAAGATTGAAACCGCGCTGGAACCCAAATTCCAGGAGCATTTCGTCAACGCCATGGCTTTCCCCAACAAGGTCGACGCTTTTCCAAAGCTCACCGAAGTGGTCAAATTGCCGGAACGCTCGATGGACACCGATGCGGCAGACGGCATCGAGCCCGGAGCAGCCCGGCGGCGCGGCGGACGGCGAAACCGCTAATGATCCAGTCAGTTACCCGCTGATCGGTACCAAGGCGATCCCGAAATCGTGAGATGATTCCCACCGGCAGCCGCCCTACGGTGCAGTCTGGAGGAACCACATGTCCAACCACAACCTGCTTCGCATCGGAATAGTCGGCACGGTGATATCCGCTCTGTGCTGCTTCACGCCCCTGCTGGTGATCTTGTTCGGCGCGATTGGCCTCTCGGCAGCTGTCGGCTACCTTGATCTGGTGCTGCTTCCCGCATTGGCAGCGTTCGTCCTGCTCACCATCTACGCACTGTGGAAGCGGCGGGCGGCATGACAATACTTCAATCGCAAATCACCTGCCCCCTGTGTGGCCACTCGGAGCTGGAGACAATGCCGACCGACGCGTGTCAGTGGTTCTATGATTGCAAGGGATGTGGAGCGTTGCTGAAACCGAAACCCGGCGATTGTTGCGTTTACTGCTCCTATGGAACAGTCGCCTGTCCGCCGATTCAGCTGGGTGAAGCCTGCTGCGGACCGACCGCCACCTGACACTCCTGCGTCCACACCCTTCCGCCTTTACCCGAATCGGAGTTGGGTTTAGGCGTGACGGATGTCCTCCGCCATCCGCTCACCGCTGTTTCTGGTTCTTGCACTTTGGGCTGCCGGCCTTGGGGCTGCAGCACAATTTGCCAAGATCGTGGTCATCTTCCCCGAGCTGCAGGCCCATTACGGTGAGACCGGCGCAGCCTCCGGGTATCTCGTCTCGATGATCTCAGTCATGGGAATGGTGCTCGGCCTGGTGGCCGGTGTCATTGCCATTCAGATTGGCGTCCGGCGCTTGTTGCTGTCGGGTCTTTATCTCGGTGCAGTGGTTTCCGCCTGGCAGACGACCCTGCCCGGTTTCGAGTGGATGCTGGCGAGCCGCCTGGTCGAAGGCGTTTCACACCTGGCAATTGTCGTTTCGGCGCCGACGCTGATCGCCCAGCTGACGACCCCACGCCATCAGGCCAAGGCGCTCACCCTGTGGGGAACCTATTTCGGCGTCGCCTTTGCGGGTATCGCCCTGACGGCTCCGTTCATCCTTCAAATAGCTGGACTTGGCGGTTTGTCCGCCGTTCATGCCGCCTACATGGCTTTTTTCGCGGTCCTTCTGACGGCGATCTTGCCCGCGGAAGATCGCCAAGGCGCGCCGCCATGGCCTTCACTCAGGGATATTCTGCGCCGTCATGTGACAGCCTACACATCCCCCTTCATCGCTGCACCCGCGCTGGGGTGGCTGTTCTACACGCTGACCTTTGTCTCGATGCTCACAATACTGCCGACCATAGTCGATCCCGCTCAGCGCGCCTTTGTGGCCGCCACAATGCCACTGGCAAGCATCGTGTCATCAATGACGATTGGCAATATGCTGCTCGGACATCTCAAGGCCGTGTCCGTCATCATCATCGGGTTTGCCATTGCCATCGGCCTCATGCTGGTCTTTTTGATTACCGGCCCCGGCGCGTGGCTCTTCATTGTGATATTCGCGGCATTGGGTCTGGTCCAGGGCGCGAGCTTTGCAGCGGTGCCGCAACTCAACGCCTCCATGCCCGATCGGGCGCTGTCCAATGGCGCGATTGCCCAGACTGGTAATCTCGGCAATGCGCTCGGCACCCCCGCAATGCTGGCAGTGGCATCCACAGGCGTGGCGACAGGACTGCCGGCGCTGCTGATCGGCTGCTACACCGCCGCAATTCTTGTCCATCTGGCAATGGCCCGTAGCCGGGCCAAAGCGACAGATCTTTCCATTCCGGTAACCTGACGCGGGTCCGGGCTTATTCCGGCCAGATATACTTGCCGCGCGCCCAGCCAAGCTCGGCATCGTTGGTCATCACCTGGCACCAGACGTAAGCTTTTTTCATCTGAGCGTATTTCCACTCGACGCTGGCATAGCCATCAATCCGGAACGAGACATTGGTGACAATATTCTTGCATCGGCCGGTCATGCTGATGGTCTCATTGGGACCGTACGCATCGATGACCTTGGATTGAGCGGACGGCCACTTGCGGATGTTCAGCGCATCGTCAGGCGCAATTGCCGTGATGGTGCCTGCTGTGAACGCTGATGAGAGTGCCGGAACAGCCGTGATGGCAAAGCTAGCAGCCGCAAGGGCCAGGATAATCTGGATGGATGATTTCATGGTCTTGTCTCCCCCGTGGCGCGAGGTTGAATGCACCGGTATCTGCAGACTACACAGGCGCATCTATCCCAGCGCTGAACACCCCGTTCAGCGGATATTCATGTCAGCAGCAGCGGCAAACCCGGCTCCTAGATGTCAAATTCCCCGGTCTGGCCGAACCGTTCGAAACAGGCGCGGAAATGGTCGCTGAGAGCGCAGACCTGTGGCGACGGCTCTGCCGCGACCTTGAGCAGCAATTGGTACTGCCCCGGCGCCGGCAGCCCGCATTCTTCCTCCAGAATTTGGACATCCGGCCCGACAAAACTGCGGCCCATCGGCGCAATCGCAAGGTCTGCCAGGATCGCCGCCCGCTGACCAGCCATATGTGACGTCATGAACGCCACCCGGTAGGACCTACCGATTCTTTCCAGCGCTGACAGCGCGCTCTCTCTCCAGACGCAGCCTTCATCCCACATCGACACCGGCAGAGGATCCATCAGGCAAGCCTGCCCACCTTTCGCACCGGCCCAGACGATGTCATCGGTCATCATCACTTCGCCCGGCTCCGGCGTATGGTTTTTCATGCAGCTGACCAGGGCAATATCGATATGGCCTGACGCAAACCGCTTCAGCAGACTGGACGACTGGTCAATCACCACATCGACGACCACTGAAGGATGAGATTTGGCAAACCGTTTGAGAACGCTGGGCAGCACCGCCTCGCCATAGTCGGATGGCGACCCTATGCGCACCACACCCGACACGTCCGAGGTCACAAAGCGCGATATCGCTTCCCGGTTGAGCGCAATCAACCGCCGCGCATAGCCCAACAGAACCTCCCCGTCGCGGGTCAGCGACACATTCCGCGCATCGCGCAGGAACACCGACACTCCCAACTGCTCTTCAAGCCGCTTGATCTGCATCGAGACGGCTGACGGCGTCCGGTAAATCCGTGTAGCCGCAGCAGTGAAACTGCCGGTCTCGGCAATGGCAACAAAGCTGCGCAGGACATCCGGATCCAGCATCAGCAGTGGATGATTGAAGGGCGCATTCATATCGTTCAATTCCATTGATCATTGAGGTCAATTCATTTCGTTTGATTGAACAATGCATCGGAGCGATGCTGTTGTCAATCCAGCAGGACTGGTCAAACGGAAACAGGAGACACGACAATGTTTGGTTATTCCCAGATTGCCCGCCATGTCCGCCAGTGGCGGGCTGACCGCAAACGAATCGCTATTGAAAGCATGATTTACAAGCTCCCGATTGAGCTCCAGAAAGACATCGGATGGCCTGCCACCCGTGCACAATCACCGACAACCCGCACGCGAAGCGATCTCCAGGCCCGCCCCATCCTGTGATAACGGGCAGCTCATGTCGCAAGCCAAAAAATTTCGTTGTCATGCCAGTGACAAAGCATGAATTTTGTGGCCTGATCGCGACATGGGCCCCTCGGGGGCGTGCAAAGGGGTTTGGGCATGCCCTCACAGAACAAACTGATGCGTTCGATCGTCTTTTTCATGGTTCCGGATTTTTCGATGATCGCCTTCTCCATGGCGATCGAGCCATTGCGTCTGGCCAATCGGATGCTGGGTTATGAATGCTACAAATGGCGGCTGACATCCCATGATGGCGAGCCGGTGCCCGCTTCAAACCAGGTTGTGGTCGCCGTCAATACGTCGCTGGCCGATGAGCGCCGCAGCCTGTCCGGTGAAAACCGGCCCACAATGGTGTTCGTCTGTTCGGGCGTCAATGTCGAACGCTTCCAGAACAAGTCGGTCCTGGCCTGGTTGCGCGAAGAGCACAATCGCGGTGTTGCCGTCGGCGGATTGTGCACCGGTGCCCACATTCTGGCGCAGGCAGGCCTCTTGTCCGGGCGCCGTTGCGCCATCCACTGGGAAAACCTGCCCGGCTTCGCCGAAGCCTTCCCCAAAGCAAATGTCTTTGCCGATCTCTACGAGATCGACGGCTCCATCCACACCTGTGCAGGCGGCACCGCGGCGCTCGACATGATGCTGAGCCTGATCGGTCAGGACCATGACGATACGCTGGTCAACCGCATCTGCGAAATGGCGCTGACTGACCGCGTCCGCAACGCCCATGACCGCCAGCGGTTGCCGTTGCGCGCCCGTCTCGGCGTACAGAACGCCAAGGTGCTGTCGATCATCGAATTGATGGAAGCCAATCTGTCCGAGCCGCTGTCGCTGATCGAGATTGCCGACGACGCAGGTCTGTCGCGGCGGCAGATCGAGCGCCTGTTCCGCCAGGAAATGGGCCGTTCGCCAGCCCGTTACTATCTTGAAATCCGCCTCGACCGGGCGCGGCATCTGTTGATCCAGTCGCCCATGCCGGTTGTCGAGGTGGCTGTTGCCTGCGGCTTCGTCTCCGCCTCGCACTTCTCCAAGTGCTACCGCGAACTTTATAACCGGTCACCGCAGCAGGAGCGTGCCGAGCGCAAGCAGTATCTCACTGCCGCCTGAGGACCACATCTTTGCTGGAGGGCATGCCTGAAACTTGGGAAAGCTCAGGCGGACACGGCAATGGCTGAAAGCGGCTCTGCGGCTCTCTTCAGAGCTTCCATCTTCATCAAAATCCCGATGTTCTGAGCAATCCGGCACTGAAATTCTTCCTGGACGAAGGGGCGATAGAGAAAATCACTCGCCCCTGCCTTCAGGAAGCTGGCTGAAAGCTCCGGATCGGCGGAATTGGAAATGCCGATGATGCGCAGCGTGTCATCGGAATAATCACGGCGCAGTTTGCGGGTCAGTTGATACCCGTCCATATCACCCATGTGATAGTCGGTCAGCACAAGCTTGATCTCGGGATCAGCAGCTATGGCTGCCAGCGCCTGTTGTCCCGAGGACGCCTCGACGACTTCGAACTTCTGGGCCAGAAGCATTGCCGAGAGAATGCTGCGTTGTGTCTTGCTATCGTCCACCACCAGGATACGGAAATTGCGATTGGTGATGATCCGCTTGACCGCAGTGACAATTTCGTCGAATGCCCGGTCTGTGTCCTTGATCACATAGTCCAGAACGTTTTTCTTCAGGATGCTCGCGCGGGTGTTGAAGTCGAACTTGCCGGTGAAAACGATCGTCGGCAAGTCAATTTCAACAGCGTAATCGAGCGCCTCGCAATGTGGTGAATCGGGCAAATTGAGGTCGGTGACAGCGACGAAAAAACCGTGATCGCCATCACTGGCAGCCTGCTTCATCTCCGCAAGGGAACTGCAGGTGACGACATCAACTCCAAGGTCTGTCTCGAACCTGAACTTGAGCGCGGAGGTGAACATCCGTGAATCTTCGACCAGCAGAACCCGAAGCCTCTCTCCGGTCGGCGACAGGGCGGCTTTCATTTCGATGTCATCTGAAGCTCTAGGCAAATCAGCTACTCCATTGGTGCGCAGGCCAACCACACGGCTAAAAATCAGCTTCGAACCGTGTTATGCGACCTTCGCCGCGGCAGTGTTTCCTATCGACCGGCGTGCAGACTTGATCTGATCAAGCGTATCCAGATTCTGGTTCACGCGGCAGTAAAACTCTTCATCCACATAGGGGCGCAGCATGAAGTCATTGCCCCCGGCCTTCAGAAACCGCGCCGACAAAAGGCGATTGTCAGACGACGAGACACCGATAATGCGCAACTCGTGACTGCCGCGAGCCGAACGCAGACGCCGTGTCAGTTCGAAGCCATCCATATCGGGCATGTTGTAATCCGTGATGACCAGGCCGATATCCGGCGTCTTTTTCAGGATAGTCAACGCTTCCGCGCCACTTTCAGCAGCACTGACCTTGAAATTGAAGCGCTCGAGGCGGCTACGCAGAAGCGCGCGCGCCGTTGGGCTGTCATCAACAATGAGCACATGGTGGCGGTGATTGGTGAGGAACCGGCAGACGGATTCCTCGAGCATGTCGATGGCGAGGATGCTGTCCTTAATCACATAGTCTACGATATCACGGGCAAGAATGCCTTCCCGTGTCTCTTCATGGAATGTCCCGGTGAAAACGATGATCGGGATCGACAGACCCGCCAGATAACCCAACGCTTCGCCATTCTCGGCGCCCGGAAGGTTGATGTTCGAGATTGCCAGTGTGATGGGGCGATCACCATAGTCGAAAGCCAGTTGAAGCTCTTCGAAGGTGCGGCAGATTTCAACATCGATATCAAAGCTTTCTTTCAGCTTTTGACCAATCATCGAGGTGAAGACATTGGAATCCTCGGCCACGATGATACGGTGATCACCAAGTGATCCACCGGAATATTGCATACCTGATAGCCCGATAAACATACATGCACCCCTTTGTATGCGTGAGGCTAATCATGCTGGGATTGAATTTCGGTTAACATCAAACCAATGCAACAAAATATACCGCTGACCCGCATTGGAGAATGCACCTGAATATCTGCAACTGGTCTTCAGGTTATTGTAACCAGGCAACCTCATTCCGAACAACTGCAACCTGCATCTACACTGCACAACTTCACGTTTCATAAAAATACGTCAAGCTGCCTTCACAAGAATCATCGTTTACGGATCGTCGAACATCCATTGCCGCTGGTCCCAGATCTTCTCGCCGATCAGGCAATCGTAAGGTTCGGTTGATGGACGCAAGTGTGGTGCGGGGGAAATCTGTGCCGGAACCACCGATTGCTGGTTCGCGGGAAGCGCACCAATCTCCAGGACGAGCTTGCGCGTGATCGCTTCAGGAAACTGGTCCCAGCTTTTGACCGGCACCAGGAAGCTCCCCGGCCCGCCAATCACGCATTCGCTGTAGTAGATATCCAGGTCCGGTATATTGAAGCTGCTGCCCGGGCCGTCGCTGGTCATCAGCGGCAGCCCGTTTATGACGATCCGTTTGGACAAAGCCGCCTCACGCGCAGCAAGAACCGGTTGCCCCTGATTGTTGGGACCGTCGCCGGATATATCAACCACCTTCCGGAACCCGTCGAACGGGGCCTCATCCAGCAGTTTGAGCGCGTGCATTATCGCGCCGGAAATCGATGTTCGGCGCAAGCCTAACGGTTTGGAGTTACCAACAATTGCCGACAGTTGATCGGCATCTGCGCCGTTCGCCACAAGCGTCCAGTCAAACACCTCACGGATCGAATTGTCTCCGGCCCACTCGAACATCGTGACCGCGATGCGGCCATACCCGCCCTGGCCGATGGCCCGGATCACATCCGGATGATTGAGTGCTGCGGCGTAACCCTCTCGCTGGATCGTCAGTTCGCGCGGCGACATGGAGCGCGACACATCGACTGCCAGCACCAGTGCCACATCAACCGGCTCCCGCCCTTGCGCACCCGGCAGAGCTGTCAGCAAACCCGCAGTTGTCAGAACAGTCTTGATCCATCCCGTCATAGTTCAATTTAACATGACGGGATGGAAGGCTGAACCACAATTTCAAGCGCCAATGGACCAAGATGGCGTTCCGGGAATCAGCTCCGCGGCTTGAGGTTTTCCGGATCGTACAGCGGCTTGTAGCCGACCGCCGCCACTTCAACCGGATAGACTTCGCTGAAATACTCGATGTTCAGTTTGCGCCCCACCTGGCAGTACTCCCATGGCAGATAGGCGAGCGCGATGTTCTTGCCGATGGTGGGGCCGTAGGCGACTGATGTCGTGTAGGAAATGCGGCCGAGTTCATCGACAAGCGTCTTGCCCGTCTCCGGGTCGATCACCGGCATGGCGCCGACGGGGTAGCGGGCTACGCCCTTGGCGTCGATATTGTCTGTCATCACCAATGTGCAAAGCATGGCTGGCTGATGCTCACGTGCCTTGAATTCAAGGTGTTTGGCCTTGCCGCGGAAATCGGCTTCCTTGACCTTCGGGCGGGCAAGATCGGCTTCGATCAGGTTGTACTGGGTCAGAAGATCGGCGTTCTGCAGGCGCAAGCTCTTTTCCATGCGGCGGGAGTTTGCGTAGGTCTCGACCCCGACCGGCGTGACACCGGTTGAACAAAGCGCATCCCAGACAGCCAGGCCATGCTCAAACTTCATGTGCAACTCCCACCCCTGCTCACCAACATAGGAAAGACGGAAAGCGGAGACTGTCTTGCCGGCGATTTCAATCGGCTTGATGGCTGCGAAGGGGAAATTTTCCACGTCGAGACCAGCCGGATCGGCAACGACTTTTTTCAGGGTTTCACGGGCGTTCGGCCCCCAGATGCCGATGGTGGTGTAGACCTCTGTGACATCGGTGATGGTGACGTCGAAGCCTTTGTCCTCGGCCATACGGCGCATGTAGTGGAAGTCGCGCGGGCCGGCATCCGCACCATTGATCAATCGGCAGCGATCGGCCAGGCGGATGACCGTGAAATCGGCCCGTACCATGCCCTCGTCATCAAGGAAGTGGGTGTAGATGCCCTTGCCGATATTGTTGTCGCCGCCGATCTTGGCGGCGCACAGCCATTCCATCAGCGCAACGTGATCCGGCCCCTCGATGTCGACCATGTGGAAGTGCGACAAGTTGATGATGCCGCAGTCTTCGGAGAGTTGCAGATGCTCGGCATTTGAAACACGCCAGAAGTGGCGGTTGTCCCACTCGTTTGCGCGAACCGGAACGCGGTCGCCAAACTTCTCGAGCAGGCCTTCGTTCGACGCATAACCATGCGCACGCTCCCAGCCACCGAGTTCCATGAAGTGCCCGCCAAGCTCGACTTCGCGCTCGTAAAACGGCGACCGCTTGACGCCTCGGCTCGTTGCATATGGCTCGCGTGGGTGAATGGCGGGAAAATAGATCTTCTGCGCCGCTTCATAGCAGCGGTTCGCGATGAATTCCTCGGTCATCTGATGCGGGTAAAAGCGTGCGTAATCGATCGAGTTGTGGTCGATCTCGGTGCGCCCATCGGTCATCCAGTCGGCGATCAGCTTGCCGTAGCCCGGCGCGTCCTTGACCCAGATGGCAACGCAATACCAAAGGCCGCGCACCTTCTGGCTTTCGCCGCAAGAGGCGCCACCGGCAGCGGAGACCTGCAGCAGGCCGTTGAAGGAATGGCCTTCATTGTAGCCAAGCTCACCGAGTATCGGGGTCAGTTCCATGGCGCGTTCGAGCGGTTCGATGATCTGCTCCATGTCGAGGTCGCGCTGCGAGGGAGAAAGCCGCGCCTGGTGCTTTTCCAGAATATCGCGGGGATGGCAAAGGCGTGGCTCTGCTGTTTCGTAGTAACCCCACTCGATCTGGCCACCTTCGGCGGTTGTCGGATCGCCGGTGTCGCGCATATAGGCCGAATTGCCCTGGTCGCGCATCAGCGGGTAGCCGATGTCCTTGCCGGTGCCTTCGAACTTATTGTAGGGGCCGAAAAAAGTCAGCGGGTGATCGACCGGCATCACCGGCAGGTCTTCGCCCACCATCTCTGCGATCAGCCGGCCCCAGATGCCGGCGCAGACGATGACATGATCCGCCATGATGGTGCCGCGATGAGTGACGACGCCCTTGATCCGGCCGCCCTCGACGATCAGCGATTGTGCCGGTGTGTTGGCGAAGACTTTCAGTTTGCCGGTCTTCTCGCCTGCATCGACGAGCTTGCCGGCAACGGTCTGTGAACGCGGAATGACAAGACCGGCATCCGGGTCCCACAATGCACCGGCAACCATCTCTTCTTCGACCAGCGGGAACTTCGCTTTCACCTCTGCCGGACCAATCAGGCTGGCTCGCGTACCAAAGGCCTTGCCTGAAGAAATCTTGCGCTTGATTTCTTCCATCCATGCATCGTCGCCGGCGCGAACAATTTCCAGACCGCCGATGCGGGCGTAATGCCCCATCTTTTCGAAGAAATCGATCGAGTATTGCGTCGTCCAGACCGACAGATAGTCGTGGCTGGTCGTGTAGCAAAAGTCCGACGCATGCGCTGTAGAGCCTATATCGGTCGGCACGCCGGACTTGTCGATACCGACAATGTCATCCCATCCGCGCTCAATCAGATGGTGCGCGATAGAGGCACCAACAATGCCGCCCACACCAATGATGACGACCTTTGCCTGCTTCGGGAACTCTGCCATTGTTTCTACCCTGATTGCGCCTGGAGCAGAATTTAGGATCTGCCGTATCAAAACCAGAGCCTGTCTACGACATTATCTCCATGCTGCACGACCACAGGCATGTGGACCAGTGATTTGGGACCCGGTTACAGCAAGAATGATGCTGCCTCTCTGCGAGATAACCAAAATCGGGTGCGGCGGCCGATCGACCCTGTTTACCGCTAGAGCCAAATCAGAAAAGGCCGCAGTTCCCAAAGGAAACCGCGGCCAGATTTATCTCTCAGTCTGCCGGTTACTTGATCATCGCAGCACCGTTGACGATGTCGATGTTTTCGCTGCCGGCAAGGGTTTCGCGGTCGCCCGAAGGCATGGTTACAAAACATCCCGTCGGGCAGAAACTGACAGTGGCGCCGGCCTCGATCACCATTTCAATTTTGTCTCCGGCTTCGGTGACGATCAGCACTTGCGACTGGGCATCCTTGTTGGTGATGCTTGCAGCTGTCGCGCCGCCAATCATAGTCACACTCAAGGCCAAACCAAGAATAGTAGTTTTCATTGGTGTCCGGCGGTCTGTCCGCCGCTCCCTGTTAGAACGCTGTCGAGCCGACTTTGGCCCGGTATGAATGCTTTATTGCATTGTGAAAATGAATGCAGCCTGAACGGAGCGCAATCAACGGTCACTCCCATCGGGCCCGGAACCGTCTTCCATGGAGTCCTGCTTGGTTTTGGGCTCTGTTTTCCGCTTGGTACTCTTGCTGGCGGCTGCCGGTTTGACCACGGCAATTTCATCAGCAGCCGCTTTCACCGATCTGCTTTTGCCGCTCATCAGTTTTTCCGCCAGCACCGCCACCGGCTTTTCCTGATCGCCAAGTTTGATGTTCAAATCGCGCTGCGGGAATGGAATTTCGATGCCTTCAGTCTTCAACCGTTCAAAAATGCGCAACCGCAGCTCGGTGCGCACAGCAAGACCGCTAAGCACATCCGCAACATGCGCCTTCACTTCAAAATCAAGCGATGAATCGCCAAAACCTGCGAAATAGATCACAGGCGCCGGATTGTTGAGCACCAGTTCCTGATCCTGAGCCACTTCAGTCAGAATCTCGATCACCTTGCGCGGATCGGCATCATAACTCACCCCGACCGGAACCTCGATACGGCCTAGCGAGTTGCGATGCGTCCAGTTGCCGACCGGCGCGTTGATCAGCTCCGAATTCGGCACGATGATTGACTGGCGCGAAAATGTTTCGATTTCGGTGGCGCGAACCGAGATCTTTTTCACAAACCCTTCGGTCGAGCCGGTCACTACCCAGTCGCCCACCTTGAATGGCCGTTCGGCCAGCAGGATCAGGCCTGAGACAAAATTGCTGACTATATTCTGAAGACCAAAACCAATCCCCAGCGACAGCGCACCGGCAACAAGGGCCAGGCTCGACAGGTCGATCCCCGCGGCAGAAATACCAATCAGACCGGCGATTGCCACACCGAGATAGCCTACCCCTGTCTTGATCGAATTTCGGACACCGGTGTCCATCCGTCCCCGCGCCATGACACTGCCATCAAGCCAGCGCTGGAACCAGCGGGTCACCAGCAGTCCCAAAAGGAACAGCAAGATACCGAACAGGATGCCGACGATCGAAATGGTGATGCCACCAATGCGGATCTCTGTCATGAACCGGTAGAACCAGAGTTCGATATCCTGAACCTGAAACCCCCATTGCAGCAGGATCAACGGCACGCCAATCAACAGCACAGCCAGGCTGATAAGCAGACCGGCGCCCAATCCGGACTGGTCGAGTGCAACATGTCCCAACTCGAAACGGTCCTCGACCTGTCGTCCGACCGCAGTTTGCGCAAACGCGCCAGGTTCAGAGATGGCCTTGCCGGACAGATAACCGATATACATCGTCGTCAGGATCGCACCGGTTGCAACGATTTGGGTGGCGGCAAAGCGGGCGAAACCAACATAGCCCAAGGCAGCGGTGGCCAGCAATCCGATACCTGCGACCAGCAACGTCATTGAGATCACACGCGGCCACGGCTGCCCCGGATCCGCCGGGTTTCCCGATGCAGCCACCATCGGCTTGACCAGCGCCATCCCGATCAGGATGAGCGCCATTATCAGCACCGAAATGATACCCTTGAACACAGTCAGAACCACCGGGGACCCGAGCGATTGACTGAGTTGGTCCCCGACATAATCCAGCCCGTTGACGATCACCATCGCCACAACCAGATAATAGAGGACGCGTGCACCGCCATTCGAAATATTGACAAGGCGCCATGCTGGCATTTTCGGCGCGAGAATGCCGCGCGCCAGCTTGCTGACGAAGTACACTGCTACCAAAGCGGTAAGCAGACTGAAAATGACCGGAGCGATGTCGGTGCGCAGAATCGCAAAACTGTAGAGCAGACCATACACCGTGGCAGCCAGCGCCGTCATTGCGATGGTGGGTATGATGGTAGACCAGAACGCAACCGACAATCGGCTCGTATAGGGCGGTTCTTCATCATCCGGGTCACGCTGGATCAAATTCCCGAACAGCCTGTAAGCTCCAGGTACGAACACCAGCGCGGCAAGCAGCGAGAAAAACACCCATCCCAACAGCTCTTGCCACTTGAACACCCACACGAATTTCAACCAGGAGCCATAGACTCTCTGAAGATTGACCTGTTCCTGTTCACCGGAAGACTGTGCTTCCGAAAACAGGGACGGGCCGATTTCGGTCCGTTTGAAAAGCGTGGTGGTAAAAAGCTCGCGGCGCGCCTCGGAGATCCGGTCCCCCAGTTGACTGGCCGTTACCGAAACTGTCTCGGCTCTACCGGTCAATGCGTTGATCTGCGCGCGCTCCCCGGCCAGACGGGTTCGTTCAGCAATCACCGCCTCCGGTTCAGCAGGCTCTCCCTCCGCGGGCACCGCACCGAGCTGATCGGTTCGCGCCTTGATTTCGGTCAGCCTGGGGCGCAGCGACACGCCGATGTCGAGCATGCTGCGCGCCAGCGCCTCGACTTCCAGCTTGAGGTCCACCAGGGAGGTGTCATTGCCGGCGTTATCCTCAACCTGGGTGGTCAATCTCGTGATGTTGGTTTCGGCCGACGTCAGCTTCTCTTCAGCCGAGGTGACCGCCGGCGAAACGACGGGAACCACCGGCGCCATCTGAGCCGGTGATGCCACAGGCGCTGGCGCAGGATTGGCTTGATTGTCAGCCGCAGCCGCCGCCGGAACCTCCGGCTGTGAAACGTCTGCCGGAGCAATCGTTTGCGAACTGGCGGAACCACCAGGAACAACCAGCATGAGGCCCGCGAGCAGTGCCGCAGTCAACCAATCAAAACGCATGAAATTCCTGTCCAGTTCAACATCATCTTCGTATCATCCATAGCAGGCTGGCGATGCATCTCAAATGCAGACGGCAGCAACACGGCTTTTATTCGATGATTGCAATGATCGGATTATGTTTTGCGAGGACCTCAGAATCCCGCGCCGGGTTCTGCGAGGTAGGTCTTCTCTTCCGGTGTGGAAGCCCGGCCGAAAATTGGATTACGATGCGGAAAACGGCCAAAGCGCTCAATGATGTCGTGATGCTGATTGGCATAGTCGAGATAGTTCGCATTACCCAGCGCCTCGAAGAGCGCAACGCAGCGTTCCTGTTCGGCGATATCTTCGGCGTGCTCGAAAGGCATGTAGAAAAAGAACCGCCGGTCTTCACCAATCGACTTGTCAGCACCAACCGCCAGCGCCGCCTTGGCTTCTTTCAAGGCCAGCCCATCGGTGGCAAAAGCCAATGGCGAGCCACGATAGATGTTGCGCGGGAACTGATCGAACACGATCACCAGCGCCAGCCGCGCCTCGGGCGTAGCGCGCCATTCATCTCTGATCTGACGCGACAGCTCCAGGTGCAAACCCGAAAACCGCTCTGTGATGCGGCCGTCGATTTCATCGCTCTTGACGAACCAATCCTTCGGCGTCAGCTCGTTGAACCAGAAATCCAGTACGGTTTCGGATGTTTCGGTCATTGGAAATCCTGCTCTTGGAAGCGTGTCGATATGCTGAACTTGGCGATTCCGAGGCCAACTTCAACCGTTACCTGTGCAATTGCCAACCGGTTTCACAGCCAAAGGTCCAAAATTACAGCGCTGCGCAGTCAATTGGCTGCGCAAGAGCCGCTGCAATATTTTGAGCTGATACATGTAGATTGACGTTCAAATGCCTCCATTTGAGCACGACATGCATTGGGTCAGCGGTCAGGCAGCGGCTGCTTCTGACTGAAGTCTCACCAGAGCCACGCCATCCGTTACTTGCGCACCAACGATCACCAGCACCTCTGCAACCACACCATCGCGCGGCGCAGACAACGTCATCTCCATTTTCATGGCTTCCATGATCACCAACGGATCGCCGGATTTGACGTCCTCGCCCTGAGCCACGAGAATCTGTTTGATAATTCCCGGCATCGCCGAAACCACCTGATCGCCGCCCGTTGCCAGATCATCCGCCCGCTTGCCCTGTGGCTTGCCGAACCGATGCGTCAGCCCCTCATGAAACACCGCCACTTCCACGCCGCTCTGGACCAGCCGGCAACGCCGCGTCACCCCGTCAGCACTGAAGGCCCAGTGTTCTGGCATCGGGTGTACCGCATCCAGACGCACCGCGCCTGAGCCAAGACCATCACCGGCAATGCGCCATTGATCAGCGTCGAGCCGTTCAACCGTGAAGGCACATTCGGTACCGTCGATCTCAAGCGTCACCGAGCGTTTCGGAGCCCCCCATATTTCAAATGGGCCGATAGCCATCACCGAACCAGTATTTTCAGGTCCCGATGGCACCATGCCCGAAGCGGCCAGCGCCGAGAGAGCAACGATTGTCTCCGGCGCCGGCGCGCGCGCCGTCAGGCTTGCAATATTGCGATCAATCAGCCCGGTATCGAGCCGCGCGGCTGCGAAATCATCGTCCCGGCAAAGCTTCGCCAGAAACGCCGTATTGGTCACGGTCCCGGCAATCTCGGTGCGGCCCAAAGCCCCGGCAAGCTTGCCCAGCGCTTCGGCGCGGGTCTTACCGTGCGCAATCACCTTGGCGATCATCGGATCGTAAAACGGCGTGATCTCGTCGCCGGACCGCACGCCCGCATCGACCCTGATGTCGCCATCGGGAAACCGCAGATGTGCCAAACGGCCCACGGCAGGCAGAAAGCCCTTCTCCGCGTCCTCGGCATAAATCCGGGCTTCAACCGCATGGCCGTTGATCGAAAGCTCGTCCTGTCTGAGCGGCAAGGCCTCGCCACCGGCCACGCGGATTTGCCATTCTACCAGATCAAGCCCGGTGATCAGTTCCGTGACCGGGTGCTCGACCTGAAGCCGCGTGTTCATTTCCATGAACCAGAACTTGTCGGCCTTCAGCCCGTCACTGGCGTCAACGATGAATTCGACCGTGCCCGCGCCCGAATAGCTGATCGCCTTGGCGGCTTGCACGGCGGCAGCTCCCATCGCCGCCCGCATGTCTTCTGGCATATCCGGCGCAGGCGCTTCCTCGATCACCTTCTGGTGCCGCCGCTGCGCCGAGCAGTCGCGCTCAAACAGATGCACCACATTGCCGTGATTGTCGCCAAACACCTGGATTTCGATATGCCGCGGGGTGGCGACATATTTCTCCACCAGCACCCGGTCATCGCCAAACGAGGCTTTCGCCTCGCGCCGCGCCGAGGACAGCGCCGCCGGAAAATCCGCCTGATTGTCGACCTTGCGCATGCCCTTGCCGCCACCGCCAGCGCGCGCCTTGATCAGCACCGGAAAACCAATCTCGTTGGCCTTGCCCGCCAGCACCACCAGCTCTTGCGCTTCGCCATGATAGCCCGGCACCACCGGCACATCGGCTTTTTCCATCAATGCCTTGGCCGCGTCCTTCAACCCCATGGCGCGGATCGCCTTGGCCGATGGCCCGATGAAGATCAACCCGGCCTTCTCGACCTTGTCGACAAAGCCCGGGTTCTCCGACAAAAAGCCGTAACCGGGATGGATCGCATCGGCCCCGGTGCGTTTGGCCGCATCAAGAATTGCATCAGCCTTGAGATAGCTCTCGGACGCCTGCGCCGGCCCGATCAGCACTGCCTCGTCGGCCATCTCGACATGCAGCGCCTTGGCGTCGGCTTCGGAATAGACCGCCACCGTGGCAATGCCCATTTTTCGCGCCGTGCGAATGATCCGGCAAGCAATCTCGCCCCGGTTGGCGATAAGGATTTTGGTGATCATCACTTCCGTCCTTCGGATTTCAAAAATGTCTGGAGATGAAATGCAATGGCTTCAGGTGCATCTTCCTGCATGAGGTGACCGGCACCCGGGACGGATATGAAGTCTGAGGCTGGAATCATAGCATGGAGTTCGCGCCCCCGTTCAATCGGGATCCATTCATCGTCCTCGCCCCAGAGGATCAACACCGGGCAGCGGATCTGTGAATAACGCCCCTGAACCTCATCGGTAAAACGTTGGTCCATTTGCGCGATCTGCTGATAGAACGACGCCTGCTTTTCTTTGCCGGCCCACTGGTCCGCATAAGGCGCCAGCGTCTCGCCCGTCGCTTCCCGCTTCATCGCAGATTTGAGATAGGCTGGCAGGATGGCCTCGTGCATGTAGCCCGGCATGCCGGCGAATGCCGCCTCATGATGTTTGACATGCTGGACCAGTGGCGATCCCCAGGGACGAATGGCCACAGGATCAATCAGGGTCAGGCTGTTGTAGTTCACACTGTCGATCAGGTGCGCCCGCAAGGCCGTCGCGCCGCCAAAATCATGAGCAACGACATCGGGGCGGCTCAAACCCCAATGAGAAACAAGCGCAGCGAAAACCCGGTTCTGGACGCCAAGAGACACGTCTCCATCCGGCCGGTCGGAATTGCCGTAACCGAGCATGTCGAAAAAATAGATCTTGCGCTCTTTCGCAAGCAACGGCGCCAATCGGGCCCATTCATAGGACCAGAAAGGTGTGCCATGCATCAGGATCAGCGGTTCACCTTCGCCAAGCGAGCCCCAACGTATGGTGTGCCCTTCGAACAGGAACGTCTCCGGTGTTTGCCATGTCATATTCATCTCACATCCTGAACACGCCGAATTTGGTCTCGGCAATCGGGGCGTTGAGCGCCGTCGACAGGCTGAGCGCCAAAATTTCGCGTGATTTGAGAGGATTGATGATGCCGTCATCCCAGAGCCGCGCTGAAGCGTAGAGCGGATGGCTTTGGGTCTCGAACATCTCGATGGTTGGCCGCTTGAATTCAGCCTCGTCCTCGACGGACCATTCGCCGCCCTTGCGCTCGATGGCATCGCGCTTGACGGTGGCCAGAACGCCGGCTGCCTGTTCGCCGCCCATCACCGAGATTCGGCTGTTGGGCCAGGTCCACAGGAAGCGCGGCGAATAGGCCCGGCCACACATGCCGTAATTGCCGGCGCCGAACGAGCCGCCGACGATCATGGTGATCTTCGGCACCTGCGTCGTCGCCACGGCTGTGACCATCTTGGCGCCGTCCTTGGCAATGCCGCCGGCCTCGTATTTCTGCCCCACCATGAAGCCGGTGATGTTCTGCAAAAACACCAGCGGGATCTTGCGCTGCGAGCAAAGCTCAATGAAATGCGCCGCCTTCACCGCACTTTCTGAAAACAGCACGCCATTGTTGGCGACGATGCCGACCGGCATGCCCATCACATGGGCGAAGCCGCAGACGATGGTGGTGCCGTAGCGCGCCTTGAATTCGTCAAACCGCGAGCCATCGACGACGCGGGCAATCACCTCGCGAATGTCATAGGGTTGGCGCGTATCAGCGGGAATGATCCCGGCGATCTCAGCCGGGTCATAGAGCGGATCTTCGGGCGTCATGAGATCCATCCCGGCAAGCCCTGCGCCGCCGCGATTGTTGAGATTGGCCACCGCTTGGCGCGCCAGTTCCAGCGCGTGGGCATCATTGTCGGCCAGATGATCGGCGACGCCCGACAGCCGCGTGTGCACATCGCCGCCGCCCAGATCCTCGGCACTGACCACCTCGCCGGTGGCGGCCTTGACCAGCGGCGGGCCGGCCAGAAAGATCGTGCCCTGATCCCGCACGATAATGGTCTCATCGCTCATCGCCGGCACATATGCACCGCCCGCCGTGCACGATCCCATCACCACGGCGATCTGGGATATGCCCTTGGCGCTCATATTGGCCTGGTTGAAGAAGATCCGCCCGAAATGATCCCGGTCGGGAAACACTTCGTCCTGGTTGGGCAGATTGGCGCCGCCTGAATCCACCAGATAGACGCAAGGCAAATTGTTTTCGAGCGCGATTTCCTGGGCGCGCAGATGCTTCTTCACCGTCAGCGGATAATAGGTGCCGCCCTTCACCGTGGCGTCGTTGCAGACCACCATCACGTCGCGGCCCTTGACCCGGCCGACACCGGCGATCAGCCCTGCGCTGGCAATGTCGCCGCCATAAAGCCCGTGCGCCGCGAACCGCCCAACCTCCAGAAACGGCGAATCCGCATCAAGCAATGTCGCCACCCGCTCACGCGGCAACAGCTTGCCCCGCCCGACATGGCGCTCGCGCGAGGCTTCCGGCCCGCCCTGCCCATGCAGCGCTGCGGCCTCTGCAGTCTCTGCAATCTGCGCCTGCATCCGCGCTGCATTGTCCTTGAACGCTTGTGATCCGGTGGAGATTTTGGATTGGATGATACTCACGCCGTCTCCGCCATCATCTCGCGGCCAATCAACATGCGGCGCACTTCAGATGTGCCAGCACCGATCTCGTAGAGTTTTGCGTCGCGCAGCAGCCGGCCAGTCGGATAATCATTGATATAGCCGTTGCCGCCCAGCGTCTGGATTGCTTCCAGCGCCAGTTGCGTCGCCTTCTCCGCCGCATAGAGAATGCAGCCCGCCGCGTCCTTGCGGGTGGTTTCGCCCCTGTCGGCGGCCTGCGCCACGGCATAGACGTAAGCCCGGCAGGCATTCATCGTCGTATACATGTCAGCCAGCTTGCCCTGCATCAGCTGGAAATTGCCGATCGGCTCGCCGAACTGCTTGCGCTCGTGGCAATAGGGCACCACCACATCCATCGCTGCAGCCATGATGCCGAGCGGCCCTCCAGCCAGCACCAGCCTTTCATAATCAAGCCCCGACATCAGGATCTTGACGCCCTGCCCCTCCTCGCCAAGCACGTTTTCGAACGGCACTTCGCAATTCTCGAACACCAGCTCGCAGGTATTGGAGCCGCGCATGCCCAGCTTGTCGAGTTTTTGTGCTGTTGAAAATCCGGCCATGCCCTTCTCGATCAGGAACGCAGTAATGCCGCGTGATTTCGCTTCCGGGTCGGTCTTGGCGTAAACCACCAACGTGTTGGCGTCAGGCCCGTTGGTGATCCACATCTTGTTGCCGGTCAGCACATAGCGGTCGTTGCGTTTCTCGGCGCGCAGTTTCATAGAAACCACATCCGAGCCCGAGCCCGGTTCGCTCATCGCCAGCGCGCCGACATTCTCGCCGGAGCAGAGTTTTGGCAGATATTTCTGCTTCTGCGCCTCAGTCCCCCAGCGGTTGATCTGGTTGACGCAAAGATTGGAATGCGCGCCATAGGACAGGCCGATCGAAGCCGAGGCCCGGCTGATTTCTTCCATCGCCACCACATGGGCGAGATAGCTCATGCCGGTGCCGCCAAAATCGGGATCAGCCGTCATGCCGAGCAGACCGAGCGCGCCCATCTCCTGCCACAGATGTGCCGGGAACTGATTGTCGCGATCGGTCGCTTCCGCCACCGGCGCAATCCGGTCGCTGGCGAAACGGGACACCATGTCCCTCAGCGCATCGATGTCTTCCCCATGTCCGAAATTCATGCCGGTTGTGAACATTTCAGTTTTCCTTCTTCTGTCCCACCAGCCGCGCCACGAGGCGAACATAGATCGCCTCGATCTCTTCGAGCGACAAGCGCCCGTTGTCGCGGAACCAGGTGGTCATGCCGTTGAGCATGGCGATGATCGCCATGGTGGTAACCTGTGGGTCGATGATATCAAATGAACCGTCGCTTGCACCACGCTCCAGAATGTCCCGCGGGAAACTTTCATATTTGCGCCGCAACGCTTCGATGGTGCTGAAATTCTCACCCTCGAGACTGCGCAGTTCCATATAGGAGATAAACACCTCACGCGATTTGGTCATGTGATAGCGGATATGAAACCGGACAAAATGCTCAAGCGCCTGCGGCGGTGCAAGCCCTGGCTCATCCGCCTCCTCCCAACTGCTGAGAAGCGTCTCCATGTGAACCTGAAGCAATTCGTTCAGCAGATCCTGCTTGGTCGGAAAATGGTTGTAGATCGCACCAGCCTGCACACCGGTTTCAGCGGCAATGGCCCGCATCGATACCGCCGCATAGCCTGAACGCGCGAACAGCTCGAGCGCTACATTGCGCAGCTTCTCCGCTGTTTCAGCCCCGTTTGATCCGACCCGTCGCGCCATGGCTCACACAATTAAATGAACGTTCGTTTATTTTATCGTCTTCCACGTCATCCCGCAAGCCCCCAAACGAGCTTCAGCCAAGCCCCCTCATCAGGGCCCGGAAGCGGGCCTAAGCCAGCCAGCGCTTGCGCCGCTTGTAATGCTTGACGTTCTTGAACGAGCGCCGCCCCTCGCCGCCAACGCCAAGATAGAATTCCTTGACGTCCTCGTTCTCGCGCAGATCGCTGGCGACCCCGTCCATGACGATGCGGCCGGATTCCATGATGTAGCCATAGGTGGCATAGCGGAGCGCAATATTGGTGTTCTGCTCGGCCAGCAGAAAGGACACGCCCTCCTGCACGTTCAGTTTCTTGATGATCTCGAAGATTTCTTCCTGCAGCTGCGGCGCCAGTCCCATCGACGGCTCGTCCAGCAGGATCATTTTCGGCCGGCTCATCAGCGCCCGCCCGATCGCGGTCATCTGCTGCTCACCGCCGGATGTGTAACCAGCCAGGCTGGTCCGGCGTTCTCTCAATCGCGGAAAATAGTTATAGACCATTTCGATGTCGCGCTTGATCGCCGCATTGCCGTCCTTCCGGGTGAACGCGCCGGTGAGCAGGTTTTCTTCAATCGTCAGATGCCCGAAGCAATGCCGGCCTTCCATCACCTGGATGCAGCCGCGACGCACCAGCTCATTGGCCGTTTGCGCCTCGATCCGTTTGCCTTCAAACTCGATCGATCCCTTGGTCACCTCGCCGCGCTCCGAGCGCAGCAGGTTGGAAATCGCTTTCAGTGTCGTCGATTTACCGGCACCGTTGGCGCCCAGCAGAGCCACGATCCCGCCTTCCGGCACCACCAGCGACACACCCTTGAGCACAAGAATGACGTGATCATAGATCACTTCGATATTGTTCACCGCCAGAATATTTGGCTGTGTTTGCGCATCGGTCGATACGGAAGCGGACATCGGCTGGACCCTCTCCGGTCTGAATTGGCATCAGGGGCAATTGCCCGCCGCGCGAGGAGAAATCCCCGCGCGGCGGTTGTTCATCATGCCTTAGTTGGCGCAGGCTTCAGTCCGCTCAGGCCATGGCGCGTTGCTCGCGGCATATTCCTCAGCGGCCTTCTTCAGAAGCGGCTTGACCATGTCGACGTCCGGCGAGAACCAGTCGCCCGACTTCTGCCAGTCCTTGCCGTCCCATTCGACCACATAGACCTTGTGGTGGCCGGAGTGGTCGGAGCACGACAGCTTCATCGGCAGTGCGAAGCCTTCCATGCCCATTTCCTTGAGCCGGGCCTCGGTGATGTCGAGGTTCTCAAGACCATTACGCATGTCTGTCGCGTCGATCATGGTCTTGCCCGAAAGCTCCTGCGCCTTGCGGATGCCTTCGACAATCAGCATCGAGTTGTAGACGCCGCGGTTGTAGAGGTTGTCTGCAAATTTCGCCGGATCAACTTCGCTCTTGCCTGCATCAACAACATACTTCTTGATGTCCGCGATGAACGGATAGTCCGCACCAACACCATGGAAGTTAAGCGTGCGGTAACCCTTGGCGGCTTCGCCACCGGCTGCCGCATCGTCATTGCCGCCAGACCACCAGATGCCATAGAACTTGTCCATCGGATAGCGGATCTTGGTGGCTTCCTTGACTGCAGTCGGGCTCATCGCGCCCCAGCCCCACATGATCATGTAGTCAGGCTTGTCACGGCGGATGTTGAGCCACTGCGACGACTGGTTCTGCATTTCCTTGCCGGCAACCGGATACTGCATCAGCTCGAAGCCCATATCACTGGACATCTGCTCCAGCAGCGGGATCGCCTCGCGGCCATAACCGGCATCAAGGAAGATGTAACCGATCTTCTTGCCCTTCAGCGCCTCGGCGCCGCCTTCGCGGCGAGCGATGTCGGTGACGATTGCCGACGCGCCGTCCCAGTATGTGTCCGGCGGATTGAACACCCATGGGAATGTGTTTCCTTCAGCCGCCGCCGAAAGGCCATAGGCCATCGACAGGACCGGGATCTTGTCCACCGAAGCCTTCGGGATCACCTGAAGCGTAATGCCGGTGGAATAGGGGCTGATGACCAGCGCGCCTTCGCTCTTGACCTGCTCATAGCACTCAACACCCTTCTGGGTGTCATAGCCGGTTTCGCATTCGGTGACGCGAATCTTGACGCCGTTGATGCCGCCATCACGCTCGTTGAGCATGGTGAGATAGTCATGCATGCCATTGGCAATCGGGATACCAGAGCCGGCATAAGGGCCGGTCCGGTAGCTAAACAGCGGTACAAACAGCTCATCGGCGGCAAAGGCCGGCAACGCTGCGCCCGCCAGGGTGCCGGCCATGACGGTTCCGGCAATCAGACATTTCAGTCGCATTGTATTCCTCCCATTAGGCGCGATTTCCGCACCAGTCCGGGGGCCCTATTCCTCCCGACATGTCTGGTCCGGACGGGCCCCATGCCCGGACAATGTCGCTTATGGAAACTTCCCGAACCGCCTCCTCAGACGCCTCTGAAAGCACCAGTTGGTCAGGCGTATGGAAACGGCCAGACGCGCATTTTCTCCTTGCCAAGCGACCAGAGCCTTGCCAGCCCGTGCGGTTCGGCAATGAGAAAGAAGATGATCAGTGCGCCCACAACCATGGTCGCAATGTGAAAGACAGTCTCAGCCCCGATGCCGATCCCTATCGCAGGCAATCCGGCACGCAGCACAATCGGCAGCCCCCAGATGAAGGCCGCGCCGAAGAAGGAGCCAACGAGACTGCCCAGCCCGCCCAGAATAACCATGAACAGGATCTGGAAAGAGAGCGTGATCGAGAACGCCGATGGTTCGGCAGCACCCAGATAGAAAAAGATGAACATCGCACCTGCGACACCACACAGATAGGACGACACGGCGAAGGCCGAAAGCTTGGCCGTCAACGGCCGCACGCCCATCAGTTCAGCGGCAATGTCCATGTCGCGGATCATCATCCACTGGCGGCCGATCCTACCACGCACGATGTTTTTGACGGCAAGCGTCACCACGACCACAATGCCCAGAACGATAAAATACTGGGTCATAGGCGCAGCCGACGGACCGGTCAGAATTATATCGCCAAAGCCGCGCCGCTCCGGCACCTCGATCGCACCCGACGCATTGTAGTTGTAGAGCCACGGAATGCGGATGAAGCACCACTCGAGAAAGAACTGTGCCGCAAGCGTCGTCACCGCCAGATACAGTCCCTTGATCCTGAGCGATGGCAGACCGAAGATCACCCCGATTCCGGCCGAAAAAAGCCCGGAAACCAGCACCAGAATGACGATGTTCGTATCCGGAAAAATTGTTGTCAGCTTGTAGCAGCTATAGGCGCCGACGCCCATGAACGCGCCCGATCCGAGCGACAACTGCCCGGCATAACCGGTCAGGATGTTCAGACCGATGGCTGCCAGCGCCAGGATCAGGAACGGGGTCATGATCGCGTTCAAAAAGAAGTCGCTCGCGACAAACGGGATAACCAGCGCAATCAGCCCGATGATCGCCATCCCGATCCGGTCTTCCCGGATCGGGAAAATCGCCTGATCGGCAATGTAACTGGTCTTGTACTGGCCAGATTCGCGGTACAGCATTACTCGTCTCCCCAGACATTCCCGCTCGATGGCAGCACGTGAGAGTGTGGACCCGTCAGACGGAAACGATGCCCGGTCGGCGCCTCCATGATCACCGAATGATCAACCACACTGACCTTGCGGCCGCCGAGTTGTTCGATGCGATGTATTTCTGCACCAAGATCGTCCGTCTCGATGTCGAAATGGATGCGCGCTTCATCGTGAACCGCCTCGATTACCAGCGAAACCCCCTTGTCCGCAGCCAGGATGGTGGCCCGATGACCATTATCATCAACATGCGAGGGTTGGCCCAGCAGTTGCGACCAGAACCCTGCCGCCTGCTCGATATGGTCGGTATGACAATCGACGACGATGGCTGAAAGTCTGCTCTTGTGCATCGCTTACACCCTTTCGATAATACGTTCACCGAACAGGCCCTGCGGCCTGAACAGCAGGAAGATCAACGCGATCATGTAGGCAAGCCAGCTCTCGATGCCGCCGCCCACCAGCGGACCCCAATAGATTTCACCGACCTTTTCGCCGATGCCGATGATCAGTCCGCCAACGATGGCGCCCGGGATCGACGTAAAACCGCCAAGGATCAGCACCGGCAATGCCTTGAAGGCGATGATCTCGAGCGCGAAGGACACATCGGACCGCGCGCCCCACATGATGCCGGTGGTCAGCGCCACGATACCAGCGGCAAACCAGACGATGGCCCAGATCTGGTTGAGTGAGATGCCCACCGAAAGGGCTGCCTGATGGTCATCGGCAACCGCGCGCAACGCCCGGCCGATCCGGGTCTTGTTGAAGAACACCGCCAGGCAGCCGACCATGATCAACGCGATCACGGCTGCGGCAATGTCGATATGCTGCAGGATCAGAAGTCCGCCATCACCGATTTCGAACGCCGTCGACCCGGTTGGAAGCCCCAGCTCCTCGGTGATCATCTGCTTGGGCTCACCGCCAAAGACGAACTCGCCAAATCCGACCAGAAAATAGGTCAGACCGATGGTCGACATCAAAAGGATGATGTCGGGCTGGTTGACCAGCGGCCGCATCACGAACCGCTCGACAGCAAGCGCCAGAATCCCCATTACCCCGATGGTGAGGATCAGCGCCAGATAGGCCGGCACGCCTTTTTCATGCAGGCCGACAAGCGTCAGCCCGGCAAACACCACCATGATGCCCTGCGCGAAGTTGAACACGCCCGAGGCCTTGAAGATCAGCACGAAACCCAGCGCGATCAGCGCATAGAGAACGCCCGCGACAAAGCCTTCCCACAGCACCTGCAGGAAGAAGTCGGGCATATCCACCATCTGGACGAACGGATCGATGAGAATTGTATAGAGAAAGTCCATCAGTGTGACACTCCCAGATAGGCGTCGATGACATCCTGGTTGTTCTTCACCTCTTCAGGCGGTCCATCACCGATCTTGCGGCCGTAATCCAGCACCACCACCCGGTCGGAAATGTCCATCACCACGCCCATGTCGTGTTCGATGAGGGCGATGGTCGTGCCCATCTGGCTGTTCACATCCAGAATGAAGCGGCTCATGTCCTCTTTTTCCTCGAGATTCATGCCCGCCATCGGTTCATCAAGAAGCAGCAGGTCCGGCTCCATCGCCAGCGCCCGGCCCAGCTCAACTCGCTTCTGCAACCCGTAGGGCAATTTGCCCACCGGGGTTTTGCGGATGTGCTGGATCTCGAGAAAATCGATGATCTCCTCGACCTTGAGCCGGTGCTCGATTTCCTCATTGCGCGCCGGCCCGACATTGAGCACCTGCCAGAAGAAGTTCTTGTGCATCTTCAGCGTCCGGCCCGACATGATGTTGTCGAGCGTCGACATGCCCTTGAACAGCGCGACATTCTGAAAGGTGCGGGCAATGCCCGAGGCGGCGGCCTCATAGGGTTGCATCCGAGAGCGGGCCTGGCCGCGGAACGTGATCACGCCTTCCTGCGGATGATAAAATCCGTTGATCACATTCAGCATCGAGGTCTTGCCGGCGCCATTCGGGCCGATGATGGCGCGGATTTCGCCTTTCCTGATATCGAAGGAAATGTCGGAGATCGCCTTCACACCACCAAACGACAACGACACATTGTCGACTTTCAGCATCACGTCGCCCGGATTAAGCCCGTCGTCTTCGGCATGCAGCTCGACATGTTTGACACGCGCATTCATTCGGCAGCCTCCGGCATTGAATCTGAGGTGGGATGAATTTCGGCGTCCCCCACTTTCACAGTGGCGCGAATGGTGCCCTTGCGGCCATCCTCAAACGTCATTTCCGTCTCGATGAACTTCTCCGACGAACCGTCATACAGCGCTTCGATCAACGGCCCGTAGCGTTCCGCCAGGAAGCTCCGGCGCACTTTCTGCGTCCGGGTCAGCTCGCCGTCATCGGCGTCAAGTTCCTTGTGCAAGACGAGGAAGCGCTTGATCTGCGCCCCGGCCATCATCGGCTCGGCGGCCAGATCCCGGTTCACCTGATTGATATGAGAAGTCATCATCTCATAGACCTGTGGCAGACCTGCAAGCTCCTGATAGGAGCCATAGGAGATGTTGTTGCGCTCGGCCCAGTTGCCGACTGCGGTCAGATCGATATTCAGGAACACCGCAACGAAATCCCGGCCATCGCCGAAAGCCACCACTTCCTTGATGTTGGGGAAGAACTTGAGCTTGTTCTCGATGTATTTCGGCGCATAAAGCGCACCGGTTGTCAGCTTGCCCACATCCTTGGCCCGGTCGATGATCTTGAGATGCCCCTGAGCATCGAAGATGCCGGCATCACCTGTCATCACCCAGCCATCGGGCGTCATGGTTTCCTTGGTCTTGTCCTCGTCGCCGTAATAGCCCGTGAACATGCCCGGCGAGCGGAACTGCACTTCACCGCTCTCGGCAATGCGGATTTCAACGTCGGGAGCAGCGGGGCCCACCGTGTCAGGACGCACATCGCCGTCCTTCTGGGCGGTGACATACAAAAACGCTTCGGTCTGGCCATAAAGCTGCTTGAGATTGATCCCCAGCGAACGGAAGAACGAGAACAGGTCCGGCCCGATCGCCTCACCAGCGGTATAGGCGGTGCGGATCCTCGTGAACCCGAGCACGTTCCGCAAGGGTCCGTAGATCAGCTTGTCGCCGATCCAGTAGGATATCCGCCCTGAGAGCGGCACCGGGCGACCTTCAAGAATTTTTTCGCCATAGGCCTTGGCGACCCCGAGATAATGATGAAACAGCCATTTCTTCCACGAGCTGGCATCCTCCATCCGGATCATCACGCTGGTCAGCAGACCTTCGAACACCCGTGGCGGAGCAAAATAGAAGCTGGGCCCGATCTCGCGCAAATTCTGCGCCACCGTTTCCGGGCTTTCCGGACAACTCATGCACAGCCCGACGACATAGCCTTGCGCGTAATTGAGGTAGTGATCCCCGACCCAGGCCAGCGGCAGATAGGCAAGAACTTCATCTTGCTCGGTCATGTGATCGAACTTGGCGGTGTCTTCGGCGGCCTTGACCGAAGCCGCTGCCGTCAGCATGACGCCCTTCGAGCGGCCGGTGGTGCCGGATGTATAGAGAATGGCGGAGGTCTCGCTGCCGTCTGACGCCCAGATACCAGCCTCCCAGTCAGAGATCGCGGAAGGATTGGCGGCGATAATATCGCGGGCTCTCTCCTGAACCGCGCCAAAATCATGCAAATGAGTACGCTCATAGTCACGCAGTCCACGCGGCTCATCGAAAATGATGTCGGTCAGACCGGGAACTTCCGCTGCAACGGATTGAATCTTGTCGACCTGCTCCTGGTCCTGCACAACGGCAAAACGCACACCTGCATGGTGCAGCACATAGGCCATCTCTTCGGCTACAGAGTCCGCATAGACAGGAACGGGGATCGCCTTCAGCGACTGGGCAGCACAAAAGGCCCAGTAGAGTCGTGGCCGGTTGGAGCCGACAATGGCGATGCGATCGCCTTGGCCCACGCCCATCGCCTTCAAGCCGAGAGCGAACTCGCGAATTTCATCGCGTTGCTCGGACCAACTCCAGGTCTGCCAGATACCGTAGTCCTTGATCCGCATCGCAGGCCGCGCTGCAAAACGCTTGGCGTTCAACAGCAGATACTGCGGAAACGTAACCGGCTTGCCGCCGGCGGTTACGCCTGTGGCTTCCATTCCTCAATTCTCCTCCCTGTCCGGACGGCTTTAGCCGATGTCCGGGCGCATGGATCTCACTCCATGCAATTGGCCGTTCCCATTGGCCATCCTCACACCAGTTGTAACCCGGCGCCATTTTTCTCACTGGATCCCGGCCGTTGTCCTCTCAACAGCCAAGCTCCAAATACGTTCATCAATTAAATGAACGCTTGTTTACCTTATTCGCCTTTCCCTCCGATGCAAGTCCTACTTTCGCAAATCCTCACGCTTTTGACTTGATCGTCGCCAACCTGTCGACCAACTCCGTCACCCCGAAACGGATCGGGTCCGTTGCCGGCACACCGTATTCCGCAGCAAGCCCTTCCAGCAGCACTTTGGCTTCCGCCTCGCCCAGCTTCTGCGTGTTGACCGCAATTCCGGTGCAGGTGATCGCCGGGTTGGTCAGCCGTCCGCACGCAATGGTCATGTCGATCACCTCTTGAATGCTCGGCAAGCCATGCTTGACTCCGCGCATGGTGGTGCGTGTCGGCTCATGACAAACCACGAATGCATCGGCTTGCGCGCCGTGCAACAGACCCAGCGACACGCCGGCGAAACTCGGATGAAACAGCGACCCCTGCCCCTCGACCAGATCCCAATGGCCCGGCTCTGCCGCTGGTGCAATCCATTCGACAGCACCCGAAATGAAATCCGCCGCCACCGCGTCAATCGCAGCCCCGCGGCCGGAAATGAACACCCCGGTTTGTCCGGTGGCGCGGAAATCCGCATCCATTCCGCGCGCCCGCATTTCGCGTTCCAGCGCCAGCGCCGTGTATTTCTTGCCCACCGAACAATCGGTACCGACGGTCAGACAGCGCAGGCCCGGACGCTTTGTGCCCTTGCCGGTATCAAAGCGCTGATCCGAGAAGCGCACGTCATGCAGTTTCGCACCGCTGCGCTCTGCGGCGTCCCGGATTTCGGCAATCGACGACAGCCGTGTGTGCAACCCGGTCGCAACATTCATGCCAGCGTCAAGCGCTGCGATAATGGAAGCGATCCAGTGATCAGGCAGAACACCACCGGCATTCACCGAGCCCACCACCATGGTTTTCACGCCTTGCGCTGCAGCTTCCTCGATTGAGAGATCGGGGATGTTGGCATCCGCCTGGCAGCCCTCAAGCCGCAACTGTCCAATGCACCACTCAGGCCGCCAATCGACGATCCCCAGACCGGTCTTTGCCGCCAGTGCGTCTGGTACATCACCAAGAAAAATCAGATAGGGCGGATCGATGACCATCACATACTCCGGACGCTTGGATTGGCTTTAAAGCAGCACTGTCCTGCGCGCCGCTGTCACCGTCAAGACGGCAATTGCGGTCTTGAACAAATTACCTCGCCCATCGAATGGCGATCAGGGCGCGGTGGGCAGAATATAAGCATCGTAACAAGGCGTGAGTGAAATCCTGGTGTGCGCGGTCAAGGCCGAGGCATAGTGCTCGAACAGCACCTTTCGCGCGTGCTGCACCGGACACGTCGGCGCCAACACAAGATCGGTTTTTGCCACCGCATCGCGGGTCTTGGCATCAAGCTCGGGGACCGCCCTGTTGGGATCGGCGCCGATGGAAACATACTCGGCGCCCTTCTTGTTCAGGATGTACGGAAACGGATTGGCGAAATCGAGATTGAGAACCCGTTCGAAACGCCGGTTGGTTCTGAGCTCGAGCGACTTGATCGCCACGGTCGCCGCCTGCATTTCCTGCAGCAGCAAATATTGATAATCCGGGTCCGAGAACAACAGAAACGATGGCAGGATCTCTTCCTCGGCGATGGCCTCGAAGGTCTCGCGGCGGTCAATATAGATCTGCCGTATCCGCTCGGCCCGCGTGACGAAAACATCCTTGGCCGAGACCCGCCCGATCGGCCCCAGATCGGGAGCATCAAGTTCGATATACCCCGGCGCAACCGCAATGGCCCGTGCCGCCTTGTGCAGCACCGTGCTGACATTCGGCACCGCGGTGAAACCGATCAGCACCAGGATGGCCACGCTGTAGCGCCCGTAGCCCGCCCTCAGTTTGAGTAGAATCGCCAGAAGCGCCGGCCAGACCATCACAAAGGCCTGGCTGCCGGTGTTCTGCGTCTCGTAGAAAAGCCCGCAAACAAGAAGCAGACCAACCCAGAACCAGTCCGCGTCGATCATCCGGGCGATCCGGTTCCCCGTTAGACTGCCACCGGCTGCGGCATGGCCGGTGAGTGCTGCGACCAGCAGAACAATTGCCAACAGCCCGCCTGCCCCCAGCACATTGAAATGCAGCGACGCCGCAGTCAGAAACCGCGGCAGCAAGGCGTCGGTGTTCTGTGAAGCAAGCACGATGATGTCCTGCACATAAGGCACCACCATCCCGGTCGACAATTCCGCAATGCCGGTCACGCCAATGCAGATCAGCGCCGTGGTGATCGCGGTTGCGAGGCGAATGCGGCCAAGCACCAGACCAAACAGCAGGATCGGGCCAGCAGCCAGAAACGCCGTGATCTTGCAGAATGCCAGCGCCAGAACCAGCAGGCTTAACACAATCGTCTGGATAACCGGGCTGCGCACGAACAGCACAGCCGCCGCCACCAGATACATCAGCTGGGCGCCGTGCCGATTGTAGATCCCGAAGGCGTCGGTGCTCGGATAGGGATAGAATTCAACCACATTGAACGGCAGTGCGGTAAACAGCATCCACGGCGCCAGCAGCCAGAAAGCCAACTTGCCACGGCCGCCAGCGACCGTATCCCAAAGGATCAGCGCCATCACCGGAACCGTGACCGGCAACCAGATCCACTGGGTCAGCAGCACCGGCTGGGCGTCCGGGAACAGCCAGTCAGAGAAAGCCGCCAGGAAATATTCGAGTGGCCCGACCGGCGCGAAGAAATCAATCGCCGGCCATTGCCCCTGCGCGATCCGGCCGATCGCATCGTAATAGATCAGCACATCCCAGTACATCGGCCCGATCGGCAACACCAGAGGCAAGGTTTGCAGAACAAACAGCACACACGCAAATGCGATCAGAACCGGATAGAGCCAGAGCAACGCACCGCGGCCTCGGGTGTCGTCAATATCCGTAGAGTGCATGCTCATTCCGCTTCTCTGGCTCTGATTCCCTGCTGGGCGATACTCGGCGAAATCATGCAGTGAGGTCAATCACTGCCCACAGCAACCTGGTTGATCGGAAAACACCAGCGACAAACGCGTAAACCGGCGTCTGACGTCCCGCAAGCAGCAGCCCTAGGTCAGCAAACAGGGCTCTAAAACCCCTCGCCCTCTTCCTGGATCACCTTCAGGCTGCCGTTTTCAATGCGATGCACCACCATCCGCCGCTCGATCCGGCCATCGGGACGGAAGCGGAAAAGTCCGGTTGCGGCGCGAAACCCTTGCGTCGAAGTCAGGTTGGCAACCGTGATCGCATCCGGCCCGCCAGAGCGCACAAGCCCTGCCGCAATCGCGATGGAATCATAGCCGATCGCGGCATCATAGCTTGGCGTCCTGCCAAATTTGGCCTTGAAGCGCTCGGAGATCACGCCGACGCTCGAAGTTGACGGAATGGCGACCATCAGCCCTTGTGCCGAGGGCCGCTTGTAGATTTCTTCGGGGATCAGCGAAGTGGCGATCGCCGTGGCAATCGATTGCCCCAAATCGCCGGCCGCCAAAATATCGATCACCTGGCCGATGGCTTCACCGCCGCCCAAGAGCACAATCGTGTTCGCCTTGGAGAATACCACTTTGCCCTTGGCAAAGGCAGACTGCAAATTGATGCCGCTCACCGGATAGGGCACGAACCCGATGGTGTTGCCGCCCTTGAGCCGGATCCCTTCGCGCAAGCGCAGCAGGTTCTCGGCCGGAAAGCCTGCTTCATGCACCACGACGATGTTCTTCTGCTTGGCCGCGACTGCGACACCCACACCCTCAAGCGCGCTGTCGATGGCGTCGCCATAGAGCGGCCAGATCTGTGTGCCGCCGGCAGAATTGTTGGCTACCAGCGCCAGAACCGGCGGTCGCGGCAGGCTGGTGCCCTTGATGATCTGCGACACTTCGGTATTCGTCGCCGGACCGATGATCAGCTTTGTGCCCGCGGCAGTCGCAGCCTGAACCTTGCTGACGGCCTGCCCGGAGCTCGAACTGGACGCCTGAAAATCAATTGTCAGTTGTCCGGCGCCAAGATCATCCAGCGCCAGCCTGGCCCCGTCTGCAATATCGGCGGCCTTTTTCCTCAGCGCCGCATCTGTCGGCAGCAGCATGGTGACAGTTACTGGCCCGCTGCCATAGGCCGAAGAGCTCACCGGCGCGACGTTCGAATTGCCCGCACCGTCGAGCCCGTCCCCCAGGTTCGACGCCTGGCATCCGGCAAGCCCGACACAGGCCATCAGCAAAAAGCTGCGAACAGACCCCGCCAGAAAACCACGTCCGCCCTTCACCGCCCCGTCACACACTTTGTTTGTCACACCATCACCCCGAACAACCCGTTTCCCCGAAACAACCTGTATCATAGCACTACAGCGCCACATCAATCATGACGTGACGCTGTAGCATTTTGAAATCCACTGCGTAAGCCTGACCTTCAACCCGGTGTGGCTGAAGCCCAGCGCAGCGGGATCAGATAGTCACCGGCGGTGTCGGATCATCATCGACCAGGATCTTGAGCGCATTGACTGCCGGAGCATCATTGAACTCGGCGATCTGAACGAAGTTCTCTCCACCGGCCGCGCCATCGACATCGACCGTCAGGAATTTCCCGTCCATCCTGACATAGTCAGTCTTATTGGCATCCGTGACTGTCTCCGAACCGAGCAGCGCCGAGAGATCCACGACATCGCCCTCACCGAAGTTGTAGTCGGCGATCAGATCCTGGATACCATTGTTCAGTGCATCCGATAGCGCATCCGCGTCGAAGACGAAGGTGTCGGCACCCAGCCCACCGTTGAGCGTATCCTCACCCAGACCGCCGTTGAGAATGTCGTCGCCGCCAAGACCGAGCAACGTGTTGTTACCACTATTGCCGGTAAGGGTGTTGGCAAGATCATTGCCCGTCCCGTCAGCGCTGTTGTGAACTGACATCTGCAGGTCATCAAACAGGAAGCCCTCGTTCTCGCCGCCAAGCCCGTCCTGCGGTGCGCCACCGGCGCTTGGACGGAAGAAGATGCGGCTTGTCTGATTGGCTTCCGCATTGTCTTCATGAGTACCGCCGAGAGCGTCACGGTAGTTCTCGAAAGTCGTCGTTGTCCCTATATGCGCGCCATCAAGGTAGACCTCGATCACGTCGTTGTCGGCTCCATCGGCATAAGTCAGATGGAGTTCGATGTTGTGCCACTCGTTCAGGCTTACACCGTCGGCCAGCGTAACGTTGCCGGTGAAGGCCGTGAAACTGTTGTTCGTCCAGTCGCCATTGAGAAGAGGCTCGTTGACGGCAATCCGAATACCGCCCGCAGTGGCCTCCAGAACCATGAAGTTGTTGCGGTCCGTGGCATTGTCGCGGCCGAAATCAACTTCCAAGCGGGAGTTGTCGCCCGCAGGATCAACCGGTTTGAAGCGGAACTTGATGGTATGACTGTCAAAGTCAGCCGAAGTTCCCGGTTCGCCTGCCGTCGCCGGCAGAGCCGCGGAATAAGGACCGGCGAAATCCGTAACAGATGGATCGCTCGACATCCGGAAGACCTGGTTTCCGCCATCGTCGACAATATTCTGATCGCGAACCGATCCGCCAGCTACCCAGCCGTTTTCGCCGTTGGCGATCGGGCCAAGATCGAAGCCTTCGAAGTCCTCGAAGCTGCTGGCGCCATCAAGCAGCGTCAGGTTCTCGACATTGTCCGGCAGCGTGTAGCTGTCGGTTGTCCGGACTTCATCTGTTCCTTCTCCCGCAGCCTCGATAACCGTGTCGGAACCATTGACGACGTAGATGTCATTGCCGTCACCGCCAACCATCGTGTTACCGCCGATACGGCCCGATCCAGTGCTGTCATCGCTCATCGTGTCGTTGCCAGCTGTGCCGTTGAAGGTATTGCCTTCAACCAGATCGATCGCAAGCGCCGGATCATAGTTGAACACACCTGCACCGTTGAAGGTGTTGCCGGAGATGTCACCGGCCCAGGATGCACCACCCACAGATCCGATTCCCATGCCTTCGAGAGCCTGATCGGTGAAGGTGTTGCCTGTGACCGCCACGCCGGTTGCCCCGGCATAGGCGTCAAGCGACATGCCAACAAGGTTGCCCTCATACAGGTTGTTCTCAACGGTGACATTGGTGCCGCCATTGACAAAGGTGCCGGTGTGCCAGCCGGCGAAGGCATTACCACTCACCGTAAGACCGTCACCCGAGCCCACGGAATGTGTGATTCCGCGTGAGGTATCGCCATCGACAACACCGTCACGATAGAACACCGAGTTCGCGATGGTCACATTCTCGGCCTGAACATGAATACCGGCAAGTTCGAACGCAGACGTCACTTTCGCGCCGTCCAGGATTTGCAGACCATCTACGGTTACACCATCTGCGAGGATGACAATCCCGCCGACGAGAGAGCTTTCCGCCCCGCGGGCACCGTCACCAGCGACACCATTGTTCTCACCGAGAAGTGTGATGTCCTTATTGATCGTAAGGTTTTCGGTGAAGGTCCCCGCCCGAACAACTATGGTGTCGCCATCGACGGCATTATCAATGGCTTCCTGGATTGACATCCCCTCTGCCACGATAAATGTGGAGCCAAGATCAGCATCAACATCGTCGGGCCCAAGCGGACCTGTGATAACTGAGGCGGTGTTACCGCCGCCCAGCAACTGAAGGCTCAGCGCGAAGTCTACAGCGTCAGATTCCGACCCGAAGAAGAAGGTAAAGTTTTCGCCACCAGCCCGGTGTGCTTCATTCTGCACAGTATAGACCCCACCGGGGAAGAGCCCGTTGACCCCACCGAAGTAGATATTTTCCACGAACGTCTCGTTGCCTGAAAGAGGCTCTTCTTCGGCATAAATACCGATCTGCTCGCCGTGGCTGTAGCTGCCCTTGAAGCTGATATCATTGGTGCCTGGCTCGTAGCTGCGGCCTGCAGAATAGAGGGCGACTGAGCCCCAGCCATTGCCGGTGGTTGTGATGTCGGTCAACACGATGCCGGTCGAGTCCGTCAGTGCGATGCCAACGCCCGGGGTTTCCAAACCAGTACTGGTGTTCACCCCATCAGCCGTCACATTGGTCAGCTCCGCGCCGTCGACACCATTCAGATCGATCTCTGAACGTCCCGCGCCTTGGACCGTCACGTTTTCCAGATGGAAACCGGTGAGATTGTCTGTCTCAACGCCCGAACCCGGGTCAACCTTGATGCCGTAATTCGTGGTCGCCGAGGCGTCCAGCGTCAGATCGCTGATACTGACATTGTCGGCGGTGACATGAATACCGTAGCCCGCAGTCACAGTGTTGATCGTCACTTCACCTTCGCCTGCACCGATGATTGTCAGCGAGTGTGCAATGTTGAGCTGTCCTGCCAGCGTGTACTCGCCGGCTGCAATCCTCACGGTATCGCCAGTTGTCGAATTGGCAATTGCGGTCTCAATGGTGGCGAACTGCGCGATATCGCCGGTACCGCCGTTAATGACCCAGATCGGCAGTAGGATAATCGGAGACCCGCCGCCTGTGAATTCGATTGTATCAACGCTGGAGAACACCGTGTTCGTTCCATCGGGACTACCTGCACGCGTGTCGACGATCGTGATGGAGCCGTTGGGATTTTCCGTGACCGTGTAGTCCAAGGAGCTACCGGAAAGCACGAACCTGTCGTTGCCGGAACCACCATTGAATTCATCGTTGCCAGCACCGGCATAGAACAAGTCGTCGCCGTCACCGCCGTTGAAGACAACGCGGTGGCCGCTGGTGATGCCGGAGGCATCAACCGTATCGTTGCCGATACCGCCATTTACCGTAATCGTGTTCGTGTGCAGCGCCGTGGTGCCAAGCGGCGTTGTCACGTTCACCAAGTCACCACCGGAACCGAGATTGAGGACAATATCCTCGATCTCGTCCATGCGGACGGAGCCACCGCTGCTCACCGACACCTGGATGTCCGTGCTGTCCGTCCCGGGAGCCTGCGGCGTGATTTCCGAGCCGCCGACAATTGTGCCAACCGTGAAGGTGGTCGGTGTCGCAGTGGTGTTGGTGAGCACCACGGTGTCTGCGCTGGTTGGACTGGTTTCATCGCCACCGTCAACGCGGTCATCGCCATCGCCAGTCGACCACAGGAACGTATCGTCGCCTGAACCGCCTATAAGCGTATCATTGCCCGTGCCGCCGGTGATTGTGTCATCGCCTGCACCGCCGAAGATTTCATCATCATCGGCGCCGCCTTCCAGCGTGTCGTCACCGCCGAGGCCAGACAATATGTCGGCGCCGTCGCCACCAATGAGGTGGTCATTTCCGGCACCGCCGCCAAGCGCGTCATTGCCTTCCTTGCCGTCAATGGTAATGCCGCCATCAGCTGCATCACTCAAATAGCCGGCGGACACCATGATCACGTCATTGCCGTCTGTGCCATCAATCGCCTCGACGCCATTGATATAGGAAGTCGCCGTATAGGTATCGTGCACAAAACCGCTGCCCGCGCCCTTGTCCAGTTCAATCGTGTCCGTCCCTGCACCACCGATCACGCGATCGGAAGTTCCTGCAAGGCCCGCGATGCTAATGGCGCGGAATGTGCCATCGCCAAGGTTCAAACTGCGCGATCCCGAACCGACAACACTATCATCAGCGAGACGGAACACGTCATCGCCATCGCCGCCATTCAGCAGGTCGCTCCCTGCAAAGCCGGTGATCTGGTCGTTGCCGTTGGTGCCGACAATGGTGTCGTTCCTGGTTGTGCCATCGAGCTCAGAGAACTGAGCACCATGCTGCGTGACCGTGAGACCGGAAAGATTGTAAGAACCGTTTGCACCAGTTTGATCAAAGAACGACCCAGGGTTAAGCGGAGTGTCCGCAGTACCGGTCGGCGATTGATCCGCCATCGGATCAATGATCACCGGCTTGCCCCAACCCGAAACCGTATCCACCGTGGAATTGGTAATCGTCAGGCCTCTGGTGTCCGTGTACCCCTGAATATAGAAGCTCGCCTTACGAGTAACGCCGGTGACATCGAGACCGTCAATCGTCACCGTTCCCATTGTGGTGAGCACATCATACGAATATTCGCTTGTGCCCCCAGGGGTCTGATCATAGAGCGGCCCGTCGACACCCGAAATCTGAATGCCATAGGCAGCGCTATTCGTGCCTGTGACTGAGTTGTCGGCGTCAACATTGGTGATGGTTGCGTCACCATCAAACTCATAGAGCATGATGTTGGCGGAGTTTGAGTTGGACTGGCCATTATCGGTGAAGGTCGAGTTTGTAATGATCACATGCTGCACGCCAGCCTGATCATATCCGCCATCGCCCTTGCGGCCCGACACGATGATGCCATTCCCGCTTGAATCTTCCACCCTGACATGGTCGATTTCAAGCGTGCCAAGGACTTGGAGATCCTGTGCCTTGATACCCGTGCCTGCATTGACGATTGCCAAATTCTGCAGCGATACCGTGCCGCTGGCAGCATCCGCAGTCAGATTAATAATAAACCCGCCGCCGTTGATAGTTGTGTCCCCGGCACCAGAGCCATCGCCCATGCCGCGAATGGTCAGCGGAACATCGATCACGACGCCGGTGTTGCCAGCGCCAGTCCACACACCCTCAGCAATCATAATAGTGTCGCCTGCCGAGGCCGCATCAACAGCTTCCTGGATAGTGGCGTAACCACCGTTGCCAACAAGGAGGAACTTGCCAGCTTCGGCGCCATCGACGAATTCGACATTCGTGAGGGTGTCAGTGCCTTCCGAAGATCCGGTAGTGACGATCCAATTTCCAGCACCGTCCGATACAATGGCAGTAGCACTCAACGAAGCGGTGTAGTGCGCGGTATCAGTGCCAGCGCCGCCGTCCAAAGAGTCGGAGCCATCGCCACCTGTTATTGAATCGTTGCCGTTGCGACCATCGAGATAGTCGTCGCCAGCGGCACCGTCGAGCGTATCATCTCCGGCCGCGCCGAAAATGCTGTCGGTACCGTCCGTGCCGGTAACAGAGAATGGCGAAGGCGTCGCCGCATCCGGTGCAAAATATAGGTTTTCTGCGCCGATGGAGGTAAAGATGTTGCCGGCAAACACCGTGCCACCGCCCGGCAGAAGGGCGCCAGGCCAAGACGTGTAGTCCTCGACGTCAATTGCCCATTGAACAGCCGAGATAGTGTTGTTGGTGACCGTTGCACCGATCGAGTCGATGACCGCCACACCGAGCACCAAATCCGTGCTGCCCGAACCGGTAAGCGTGTTGCCGTCGATGACCAGACCGTTGTTGTAGAATGTCAAGATCACCGAAGCCGCCCATGAGGAACCGGTATAACCGATGCCACTGACGGTGTTATCGTTGATCGTTCCCGTCGAACCTGAAACCTGGATACCGTTCTGGGCCGTCCAGGTGGTGCCACCCATGCCGGTCACTGTGTTGTCGTGGATATTTACGTTGGCGTTGACAATGACAATGGCACCCTTCTGGAAGTTGGTTACCGTTGAATTGCGAATTTCAATGCTGTTGAGGCCCGCCAGATCAACATTGTCCGGCGTTGCTATCGCATCGATGTCCGTATTGGCCACATAAATGCCAGTATTGCGCTGGTTGCCGAAGCCGGCGTCGCCCTCGCGAATACCCGTCACGGTGACATTATCGATCAGGCCGCCATCGCTGTCGATGACCGCAATACCAACAAATGTCGGATTATCCGGAGAAACGCCGGAAACATTGCCCTGTTCCTGACCATCAATGGTGATGCCTTCAATGGTGACATTGTCCGCACCTTCGACCGACAGCAACGAGACGATATCGCGCCCGCTCGTGGTCGGAGAATCCGCGGTCTGTACCAGTGTGGCAGGAGGTGTAATCGTCACGGATCCCGGGCCGTCGGAGGCAATCAGGCTGATTCCGTCCTTGCCCGAGCCCTCGATCTGCACCTGTTCGGCATAGATGCCTGCATGCACTTCGACTGTATAGTCCGTGCCCGCAGCATCAATGCCTTGCTGGATCTTCTCGTAGGTGCCGACCAGATTGTTGCCTGCATCAAACACGAAGACATTGGCTGTCAGGTCAATTTCGACGGCGCCGCCGTTGAAGTTGATGCCTTCGACGCCGAAGAGCGTGTCCGTTTCGCCAGAGATGGTGTTTTCAACCTGCCAGGAGCCATCACCATTACGGGTGATCGCGAAGTCGTTCTGATCACCGTAGATGACAACAGTGTCGCTTTCACCGGAAACCGCTTCGACGTTGCCGGCAACGCCCGTGTCCGAGCCGTTGCCGTAGACAGTGTCATTTCCGCCACCGATGAAGAACGTGTCGTTGCCCGTACCCCCGATCATGGTGTCGGAACCGGTGCCGCCGGAAATCTGGTCATTGCCAGCACCGCCGTCAAGCAGGTCGTCGCCGCCATTGCCAGCCAGCACGTCGTTACCTTCGTCACCAAACAGCTGGTCGTTGCCGACGCCACCGCGCAAGTTGTCGTTGCCATCGTTGCCATGAGCAACAATCCGCACATCCGAGTTGGCAACGGTGTGGACCATGGTCGATCCATTGACTGTATCGTTGCCCGCACCGCCTTCGAACCGGATGGTCGAGACATTGACGTCGGAGGTTGCGAAGTCACCGGTGATGTTCAGTGTGCCGCTGCCGGCAGTGAAATCGACCGTCACTTCTTCCACGCTCTGGACTGACACCGTATCGGCGCCAGACGCGGCCGTGAAACCAGCTGTGCCCGATACGGCATTCAGCGTGATGGTCTGGCTCGCTGCCGTCGAAAACAACTGCAGCGTATCCTCGTTTGCGCCGCCATCAACCAGGTCGGAGCCTTCGCCGACGCTCCAGCGAATGCGGTCATTGCCCGCACCACCATTGATGATGTCGTTGCCTGCGCCGCCGACCAGCAAGTCGCGGCCCTCGCCGCCAAGCAGCGTGTCCGCACCGCCGAGGCCGGCAATGTAGTCATCGCCGTCGCGACCGGTCAGAACATTGGCTGCGTTGTCGCCGACAATGTTGTCCCCGTAATCCGTGCCGGTAATGTTCTCGATGCTGATCAGGTCATCATGCTCGATCGTGTTGGCATTGATGCCTGCGACCAGCGTCGACCAGCCGAGCGCCTTGTTCGACAGAGCAGTCGCCCAAGGCTGATCGAGGCGGACATAGACGCCTTCGCTGTCCAGCGAATAATCGGCTGTATCCGTACCATTGCCGCCGTCGAGGATGTTGGAACCCGCGCCGCCATGCAGCCGGTCATTGCCCTCGCCGCCTTCCAGCGTGTCGTCTCCGTCGCCGCCGACGAGTTGATCGTTGCCGTCGCCGCCGATCAGCCTGTCAGCACCGCCCAGTCCGGCAATGTAGTCGTTGCCTGCGCCGCCGCTGATGACATTGGCCACGCCATTGCCGACGATGTTGTCAGTGTAATTGGTACCGATGATGTTTTCGATGCTGACCAGATCGTCATGCTCGATCGAATTGGCATTGATGCCTGCGACCAGCGTCGACCAGCCGAGCGCCTTGTTCGACAGAGCCGTCGCCCAGGGCTGGTCAAGGCGAACATAGACGCCTGCGCCATCACCTGAATAATCCGCCGTATCGGTGCCTGCACCGCCGTCGAGCACATCAAAACCGGCATTACCGACGAGCGTGTCGTCATCATCGCCACCATGCAGCGAGTCGTTGCCGATACCGCCGATAAGCAGGTCGTTGCCGCCGTTGCCGTTTACTTCGATGCCAACCTTGGAAAGCGGGTCGGTCCCGGTCATACCGCTGGCATTGACCACGTCGTCACCCGCGCCGCCCTCGACATGGATTGTCGAGGTGTTGACGCCTGACGCCACGAAGTCGCCAGTGATGTTAACGGTGTCGCCAAAGGCCGAGAGCGCCACTTCGACTTCCTCGACATTCTGGACGGTTGCCGTGTCGGTGCCGTCGCTGACCGTGAAGCCCGCACCCGGCGCAGCGAGCGTGATCGTCTGGGCTGCGCCGCTGGTGTTGACGACGCGCAGCACGTCGCCGAGCAACTCGCTGCCCTCGCCGCCATCGATCGTGTCCGCGTCGTCGCCGTCGCCGGTCGCCCAGTAGATGACGTCGTCGCCGTCGCCGCCGTTGATGGTGTCGGCGCCGCTGCCGGCAGCAAGAACATCGTTCCCGCCATTGCCGTTCAGCAGATCGGCACCCGGCGTCATGTTGTAGATCAGTTCGTCACCGGCGCCGCCGATCAACTCGTTTCCACCATAGGTGCCTGGCACGCCGTGGTTGACGATTTCCATGCCGCGGCTGTCGCCGCCGGTGGTGTGATCAAGCGTGTTGTTCTCAACGTCTGTGTTCGGACCACGTGCCCGCAGGGCCACGCCGTAGCGATCTGTAAAGCCGGTGAAGGTGTTGCCGGTGATGGACGAGTCCGCGGCATCAATGGTGACGAGCGCATTGCCTTGCGCGGAAACGCTGTCATCCGAGCTGATGCCACCGGCCGTGCCGGTCACCTGGTTGTTGGAGAAGGTGATGTTGTTGCTGGAAGGCGTCGCATTGTTGCCGTTGCCCATGACGACCAGTTGGCGCGGCACGTTGTTGCCGACGACGAACTGGTCCGCGAAGCCAACTCCGGACGGATTTGTCCCCTCGAAGGTCTGACCCGAGATGATGTTGCCATCAATCAGCGTGTTGGTAACCGCGAAAGCAGATTCCGATGTGATGCCGGAGTCGCCCCGCGCAACGATATCGTTGCCCTGGATGACGATGCCGTCATGATCGCCCTGCAGGTAGATAGCGGCCTTTTCGACGGCGCCATTTCCGTTGATGCCGCGAATGGTGAAGCCCTGACCGGTTCCGCCGATCGTCACATTGTCTACATTCGGGTCGATCTCGATCGTTCCGAGTTCGGAGCCGCTGTTGACACCGTCAATGAACGTCACGTCGCGGCCACCAAGCGAGATCAGTTCGATCGAGACGTCGATCGTCACGTTCTCGTTGTAGATGCCGGGCAGCACCAGGACCGAGTATCCGGCCGATGCACTGTCGACGCCGGCCTGGATCGTGCTGTACGTGCCGACCAGATTGCCGGCATCATCGAAGACCCGAACCGGCGACGTGTCGTCGACGGTGACCGTGAACTCGCCTGGAGCCGACACGTCGCCATCGCTGTCGGTCGCGGTGAAGTTGAAACTCAGATCGATGACATTGTCGGCCGCACTTGTCAGTCCGGTATAGTCGACATTGGTCAGAAGCGTGAAGTCGTAGGTGCCGGTCGCATCATTGAGCGCGACGGTGAACACCTGGTTGCTGTTGACGTCGCCGCCGGTGTAACCGACCAGCGTTCCGTTGGCATCCAGGCCGAAGTTCACGGCCACACCGTTGGAGGTCAGCGTGACCGGATCGCCCGCTGCATTTGTGGCGGTGACATTGGCATCGGTGAAATCAACCGAGCGGTCGCCCGGCTGGCCAGTGTCATTGTTGCCGTCGTCGCTGCCAAAATTGATGTCGAGCGAACCGCTGACCGTGTCGTCAAGCGCATCCGGCGTGACCAGCACATCGGCATCGATAGAGCTGTCGGCAGCCGTGCCGATGGTTACCACATCATCATTGACTGTAACCGTCAGGGTGTCGGTGGCAGTGTCGCCGTCGCCATCGGTTACGACAATGCCGAAATCGAGATCAAGCGCCAGGTCGTCTGCGCCTGTATGATCGAGGTTGTCGACGAGCGTGAAGGTGTAAGCACCATTTCCGGCGCCCAACAATTCAACCGTGAAGATAACCCGGCCATCGGCGGAGGTCGCCGTGAGCACGGTATCATCCACACTCAGCGCATAGGTAATCACTTCGCCGTTCGAGGTGAGTGACGTCGGTCCGGCAAGTGTACCGTCGAACGCAACGGGCACCAATGCAGCCGCACCATCCGCGCCCCAGTTGATATTGAGCGAGTTGGTATCGATTGCCGGCTCGAAGCGTGTCAGCTGAACATTATCGACCAAAATCTGATTGCCACCGCCAGCTGCATCCTGCTGCACCTGGATGTAAAGATCATAGCCCGCAAGTCCGGCTGCGATCGGACCGGTATCGAGCGTGACCGAGCTCCAGTCGCCGTTTGCAGGCGTTGGCAGTGCCAGCATCGCCAGCGAGACGAAGGTCGCGCCTCCGTCATTGGTGGCAACGAGTTGTGCCGTACCACCTGGCCAGGCTTGATCGGTTCGGTCGCCGACATTCAGGCTGAGTGTATAGTTGGCACCTGCGACCAGATCTTCGCCGCTGTCCTGCCACAACATGGCGCCGCTGTGCAGCCAGACGACGTTGTCGCCGGCATGGCCAGCAACGTCCGAAGTCGCATCGACCGGCGCGAACAGGCCGCCCGTGCCGCCAGATATCGTCCAGTCGGCAGGGCTGCCGACTGTGTAATTGCCGCGGGAGTCGAGTGTAACGCCCGGTTCGCCATCGGCCAGCGAGCGCGCTTCGAAACTTCCGTCGACGATCGACAGGACGGTCGTTTCCTCTGCCACGGATCCGGCAACAACCCCAGACGCAACAGGTGCATCGTCATTGACGTTGATGGCGAGGCTTCCGGTGGCGGTGTCGCCATCGCCGTCGGTGACCACGAAGCCGAAGTCGAGCGTCAGGTTCTCCTCGACGCCGTCGCCGGTCGGAGTAGCGCTGTGCGCAACCGGCGCATTCAGCGTCAACGAGTAGGAGCCGTCGGCCTTGATCACCAGCACGGCAGCGCCGCCAGCATAGTTGGAGCTGGTTGCCGTCCATGTCGTCGTGCCGTCGGCACTGCGAACTCCCGCATCCCAGGAGACGGATTCCGTCTGTGCGAAGCCGTTGGCATCTTCATAGACAACATCGAAGGCCGCAGGCGTCAGCGCGATCGCGCCAAGTCCGTCAGCGCCCATCGAGAACAATGTCCCCGGGCCGCCAGACACAAACTTCACATTGGCCACGCCGTCGGCAGGCACATCATTGCCGGCAAATTCCGTCTGCACATCGTCATCCAGAACCGTCGAGGCCGTCACATTGGCAGCAAGCGGCGCGTCGTCGTTGGCCCAGATGCGCAGCCGCGCATTAGCCGCGTCGCCGTCGCCATCCGTCACCGTGTAGCGGAAGTCGAGCCGTGCGTTCTCTTCGCTGACCTGCGAGGTGGCATGCGCAACCGGCGCGTTCAGCGTGAACGTGTAGGAGCCGTCAGCCTTGATCACCAGCACGGCAGCGCCGCCAGCATAGTTGGAGCTGGTTGCCGTCCATGTCGTCGTGCCGTCGGCGCTGCGAGTACCCGCGCCCCACGTCACCGATTCCGTCTGCGCAAAACCGTTGCCATCCTTGAACACAACATCGAAGGCCGCAGGCGTCAGCGCGATCGTGCCCAGACCGTCAGCGCCCATCGAGAACAGAGTTCCCGGGCCGCCAGACACAATCTTCACATTGGCCACGCCATCGGCAGGCACATCATTGCCGGCAAAGAGCGTCTGCGCCTCGTCGTCCAGAACCGTCGACGCCGTCACATTGCCTGCGATCGGCCGGTCGTCGTCCACCTGGATCGTCAAGAGGCCGGCAGCCCCGTCGCCGTCGCCATCCGTCACCGAATAGCCGAAGGCCAGCGGCAGGTTCTCTTCTATCCCCAGGAAATCAACGTAATGCTTGACCGGCGCGTTCAGCGTGAAGCTGTAGGAGCCGTCAGCCTTGATCTCAAGCACCGCAGCCGCCGTATAGTTGCTGCTCGTCGCAGTCCACGTCGTCACGCCGTCGGCGCTGCGAACGCCCGCGCCCCACGTCACCGATTCCGTCTGCGCAAAGCCCTGCGTGTCCTTGAACACAACATCGAAGCCCGGCAGCGTCAGCGCGATCGCGCCAAGTCCGTCAGCACCCATCTGGAACAATGTTCCCGGGCCACCCGAGACCGTCTTGACATCCGGAGACGCATCGCTGCCAAAGCTGCCGCCGCCAGGATTGGTCGGCGTGAACTCGCTTTGTGCTTCGTCATCCAGAACCACGGAGGGAACCACCCCATTGAGGACAGGAGTCGGCGTGTCGTCATTGACCGCGATCTGAAGCGAGCCAGTCGTCGTGTCGCCGTCACCGTCCGTCACCGTGAACCCGAAGTCGAGCTCCGCATTCTCTTCAGCACCCGGTACATCGACATCATGCGCAACCGGCGCATTCAGCGTGAACGTGTAGGAGCCGTCAGCCTTGATCTCAAGCACCGCAGCAGCCGTATAGTTGGGGCTCGTCGCAGTCCAGATCGTCGAACCACCCGTGCCCGCAACACCACCATCCCAGGAGACGGATTCCGTCTGTGCGAAGCCCTGCGCGTCCTTGAACACAACATCGAAGGCAGGCGGCGTCACAACGATCGCGCCAAGACCATCCGCACCCATCGTGAACAGCGTTCCCGCCGCACCCGACACCGTCTTCACATTCGGCGAGACATCGCCGCCAAAAACGGCGCCAGAATTGGTCGGTGTGAACTCGCCCTGCGCCTCGTCATCCAGAACCGTCGCGGCAACAACCGCAGACGCAACCGGTGCATCGTCATTGACGTTGATGGCGAGGCTTCCGGTGGCGGTGTCGCCGCCGGCGTCTGTCGCCGTCACTGTGAAATCAAGATTCCAGGACTGGGCTTTCTCGCCGGAGCCTGGAAGATTGTGATCGACATTGCCGAGCAGAACGAAATTGTAGGATCCGGTGCCGTCATCCGACAGCGAGACTTCGAACACCTTGTCAGCCTCGGCCCGGCCGGCGCCCTTGTAAGCTGTCAGCACGGTATCGCCGACAGACAGAACATATTGGACGGGAACACCGTCGGAGTTTGTCGGCTGTGTCGGCTGGTCGGCAATTGCGCCGAAAGTCAGCGACCGGTCGCCAAGGCCGGTTGGCGTATCCTGCACGCCGCCGGCGTCCGCGGTATCCGCGTCGTCGTTAAAGTCCGCACCCCAGTCTATGCCGAAGGTGCCGGTTGCCGTCAGAAGCGTCGACGCCGGCGACGTGCCGTCGGGCAGATCGTCTTCCTGAATAACCGAGCTTGGCGCGTTGCTGATAAAAGGAGCGTCATTTGTGCCAGTGACAGTAATCGTCACAGTCTGAACGGTAGACAGGACGCCGTCATTGATCCGGACATCGAAAGACAGCGTTATAACTTCGCCATCGGACAGAAAATCGACTGCATCATTGTTTACAAAGTAGGTCCAGTCGATCGTCCCGCCAGCATCACTGATCGATTCAATCGTGATGCCGCCGGCGGAATCAAGACTGAAGCCGGCGCGCAGGGCATCCAATTGCGCATCCGTCAGTGAAGCCCGGCCATTGATATCCTGGGACACAACAGTGCGCCCAATCACTTCGGCGGTGCGGGTTTCGCCAAAGTCCGGATCGAAGAACGTAATCGTGCCGGTGGCTGCGATCGGATCATCGTCGACGCCGCCCGGATTGTCTGCGGATTCGACGATGCCGCCAGCCACGTCGCCGCCTCTCAATGTGGGCGCAGTATTACCATCATCCAGAACTTCCCCGCCAGCACCACCGGCATCGGCAAGCGACGTATCGCCCAGCAGGCCCAGCGACTGCAATCCTCCACCTGCGATCGAAGCCCCGCTTGACCCTTCGAAATCTCCGCCCGAGCCGGTCGGCGCTTGCTGAGAGACCGAAAGCGTGTTGCCCGGACCGGCCGCAACGTTGAAGCCGTTGGAATCGAGCGCCGCGACCAGCACTTCCTGCGGAAGCTCGATCTCACCGATAATGAAAGTCGGCACGTTCAGCGCGCCGCCGATGATCCGGATCTGAGACCCGTCCGGCTGAAGCAGCAGCAGATCATCGCCATCAAGCTGGATGTCCTCGATACTCGCCGACGCTGCCAGCGTTACCCGGTTATCCGCGTCCGGAACGATCACACTGATCCCCGGCGCTCCGCCCGAAGGCTCACTGCCAGATGACGACGATCCCGCCGGATCAGAACCGGTGTCCGCCTGAGCCATCAAAACCGCGTCCATGCCGCTGTCGGCTTCTGCGTTTTCGATTATGGTTTCCGAATTATCAAGGCCACGGTCTTCAATCATCACAGGACTCCCAAACTTAATTTACCCATCCTTAACCAGTTAGTATTTCGTCAACAATTACTTTGAATCCAAAAAGAATAAATAGGTATGCCAAATTCAAATTAATAAACATATGGTAAATTTTATCGCATACTATATTATGCTTTTTAGGCTTCGATAATGTTAAAATGCACGATATGTGCGCAAGCGTGCAAAAGCCGAACATTCCCATCCAAAGAAAATTGAATCAATTTTTATCGAAACAACTACGTATCTGTTAGTTTTGTTTGTTTCTGAGATCTTATGTTTGTTGAACTAGTCTTGCCCCTACAAACGGGGAAGGCGAAATAGATGTACACCAATGTAAAAAAGACATTACATCGCACCAATACTGTATTTTTTATCACTTTATTCTGCGCCACAGCCGCACAAGCCAACGTCTACGAGGCCACGAAAGCAAAACCAGAGGTTTTGGTCGCCGCCAATACACCCGTCCAACAAGCACAAACCCGATATGTAGTGCATAATCCGGCTTGGGCCCCGGCATGGTTGTCCCCGGCGCGCTTCTCCACGACCCTGCACCTGACCCGGAGCGGCCTCGCTCCCCATGGCGTGTCTCCGCTTGGTTTTGGTGCCGAAACTGCCTTTGGCGGCAACATCTCAACTTCCGTTTCGCTCGCAGTCCTCGCTGTCAGCAGTCCTGAAATCGAGCGAACAACCGGCCAGGACCAGATCACCACCGCCTCCATCCCCGCGGCAGCACGCCCCGCCGGCGCTTCGCTCAGCAAAACCATCCGCCAGGATCTGCCGCTGTTCGGCGCCCACAGGATCCGCTTCGGCAAGATCAAGAGCGGCGTCCGCATATCAGGCCTGATCCGCAAGGCGGCAAGCTCCGGCTCGTCCGCCATCTGCATCAACCAGTGCGCCGACCTTGCCGATCGCCTGAAGCTGAACGGATCAAGCATCAGCGAACAGCTCCGCCACGTCTCGGCTTCGATCAACAATTTGGTCGCCTACAGGACCGACGAGCAGAACCATGGCCGGCTTGACTACTGGTCAACGCCCAATGAAACACTCAGCCGCAGCAGCGGCGATTGCGAAGATTACGCTATCCTGAAGATGGCCTTGCTGGCGCGCCTCGGCGTACCGATGAACGCCATGGAAATCGTCGTGCTCAAGGACACCAGCCGCCGCCTGTTCCATGCGGTTCTTTCCGTCGCACTTGAGGACAGGAGCCTGATCCTCGACAACATGACCGACGCCGTTGAAACAGACACCGCAAAGCGCAGCTATGCCCCGCTGTTCTCGATATCGGGCACCGCAAACTATGTCTTCGGTTACAAGGGCGGAAAACCCAACCTCATGGCATCCCTCAAGGACATCGCCGCAATCGCTCCAGGCGCCGGCTTCTGAGATAAGGGAACGCTTCTTAGGGGTCAGCCTGCCCGGTTATGACGGACCTGAAACAAAGGCAATCGCGGCTGGCGGATCGTCCATATCCGGCGCCAGCGCCATGCTCAGCCGCCCGCGCATCCGCCGTTCGCCATATCCGACCGTAAAGCCAGTATATTTCGGACGGCTGCTGTCCCGCCTCATCTGATCGATGAGGTCAATCAATGGCGTCTCGAGCGTGAGTTTTATATTGCTCAGAGATTCAACATTATCCAGGCCGGTAAACCGTGTCTGCAAGTACATAAGAAAACCACTGTTCTGAAACAGGATTCTCTTATCAATCGAAATGATAAAACCGGGAACCGGGCAGGCCGCAACAATAGCTCTGGAATTGATCCTATCAATCCGGTCGCGCAACCGGTCATGCTGCTGCAGCACCCGTTGCATGATCGAGGCCCGAAGGTAGGAGCTCAGGCCGCTTTCGCCCGTTTTGACGTCATTGAGCTTTGACACATAGTCCGCAACCGACATCCCGTCGCTCTTGGTCACTGAATCCAGCGCTTGCCAGAACACGCCTTCCAGACGGAAGCCCCGGCGTTTGCCACCTGAGTTGATTGCCCGGAAATGCGGTTTGAACGGATCTGGGTCAGACATCATAAGATGCTTTCTTCAACGAGCGGCTACCGCTCTGTCAGTGCTTCATAACGCGCCTTGCTGAGCGGTTTGATGAGATAATCGAGAACCGATTTTTCGCCGGTCAGAATTTCCACGGACGCAATCATGCCGGGACGGATGGCATGCTTGACTTCCCCTTTGCCAAGCTGGGAATCTCCGGTCTGGACGAGAACCTGATAATAGGTCTCTCCGGTCTCGGGGTTTACGATGCTGTCGGCCGATACATTCGAGACTGAGCCTTCGAGGCCGCCATAAATCGAGAAATCATAGGCCGTAAGCTTGACCAGAGCCTTTTGTCCCGGCTGGACAAAGGCCACATCCTTCGGCGAAATCCTGGCCTCGACCAACAATGTGTCCGTCACCGGCACGACACCGGCAACCACCGAACCGGGCTGCAGAAATGCACCGATCGTATTGACTTCCAGCGTGTTCACAATCCCGTCCACCGGAGAGACAATGTCGGTCCGCCGGACCCTGTCCTGCGCACCGGTCAGCGTTGCCTGCAACACGCTGACATCGGCAAGGGTGTCGCCCAGTTCGCGGCGGGCTTCCTGTTTGAACTGGGAATCGAGTTCCTGAACCTGAAGCTCGGCCTCATGAAGCGCGCTGTCGAGCCGCTTGAGACTCTGGGTGACATTTTCGCGCTGACCCTGCTGCTGGGCAATCTCGCGATCCAGCCTCAGCAGATCGATTTCCGGATGCAGTTTCCGCTTCACCAGCGGCGCAATCTTGTCGCGCTCGTTGAGCATCGCCTGGATGACCAGACCGGTCTGCTCGACATTGGATTTTGCCTCGCCGATTTCGTCCAGCCGCTGCTGCTTTCTCGCTTCAAGCACCTGCAGCTTGTTGAGATAGTTCTCGCGTCTGGCAGCCAGCAGGCGGGCCTCGTTGTCACAGATGCCTTCCGACACCCGGCGGGTCTGTTCGGGACAGACGAAATCAGTATCAAACAGATCGTCAATTTCCAGTTCCAGCCGGGCAATTCTCGCCTGCAGCGCATCATAGCGCGCCTGCGATTCGCCCAGCGATGCCAGATTGCCCGAACTGTCCAGCCGGATCAGCAAATCGCCCTTTTTGACGACCTGGCCGATCCTGACCGCAATCTCCTGCACAACGCCGGGTTCACTCGATTGCACAATCTGCGTCTTTGACAGTGGAATAACCTTGCCGTCGCCGCGCGAGATCTCATCGACCCGCGCCAGCCCAGCCCACACCAGAAACGTGATCACCGACAACAGGCAGACCCAGACAATATAGCGCGACATGACGGGCGGTGTATCTTGCTCCATCGCTCGCATCACTGAATCCCGTTTGATTTGCGTTGCAACGCCTCGATCACCTGTTTTTTGGGACCGTCCGCGATCAGCTTTCCATTCTCGATGACAATCAGCCGGTCGATCAGATCAAGCATGCTGTACCTGTGAGTGGAAAGTATCAGCGTCACCTCCGGAGCGATTGCCTGACGCAGACAGCCGATCAGATGACGTTCGCTGGCCAGATCCATTGCGCCGGATGGCTCGTCCAGAAATATGATCTTGGGAGAGGCGAGCAAGAGGCGGGCAATGGCGACCGATTGTTTCTGACCGGCAGAAAGATTGCCTCCGTTTTCGCCGACCTGCATGTCAAATCCGCGTGGATGCCGTGCAACAAAGGATTCGATTCCAACCTTCCGGGAGACCTCGATCAGGTCCTCATCCGAGGCGTTGGGGTTTCCCATCAGCAAATTGTCTTTCACCGATCCGGAAAACAGATCGCTGGTCTGCCCGGCTACGGCCACGGCCGACCTGACTTCCGAGGGATGAAACTGCTGCATGTCGATACCATCGATCAGCACCCTGCCCTCATGCGGCTGATAAAGCTTCGACATCAGCCTGCCGATTGTCGTTTTGCCGGATCCGATTCTGCCGATAATGCCGACCTTCTCGCCGGCACGAATGGAAAACGACAGGCCGTCAAGTGCATCCTGATCAGCCTGCGGATAACGGAAATGGACATTCTCGAAAGCGATATCGCCACGCGCAATGACCCTGTTTACGAACCCGGACGCCTCAGGTGTATCCTCGGGCTGCTCCATGATCTTGTCGAGAATACGCAGCGAAAGCAGAGCTTGACGGAAGCGCGCTAGCGTCATCGCCAGCTGCCCCAGCGGACTGACCGCCCGGCCCGACAAAATGACTGATGCGATGATGGCGCCCGTGGTCACGTGGCCCTCCCGGAACAGATAGGCGCCAACCAGAATGATTCCGACCGTCACCAGTTGCTGGACAAATTGAGTGGCATTGACGGCAAACGCGGAAATGCTCTTGATCTGCTCATTGGTTGCAGAGCTGTTGATGGTCAGATCCCGCCAGCGCTTCAATAGCAGGCCTTCGGCCCTGAGCCCCTTGACCGTTTCTGTTGTGTAGATGGTTTCAACCAGCATCGACTGGCGCAAGGCGGCTTCATTGGCTGCTGCCGCAACCCGGCGGCTGATCAGAGCCTGTGCGGTCAACCCGATGATGACCACCGCTATCAACGCCACGGCCGGCACGTAGGCCAGTGGTCCACCGATCGAATACACAACAGCGATGAAAATGAACACGAAGCACGTATCAATCATCGTCGCTATGGTGTTGGAGGTGAAAAACTCCCGCACGAACTCGTATTGCGACACCCGGCTGACATATTCGCCTGTCGACATCGAGCGTGCAGAAAGCGAGGTGTTCATGACTTTCTGGAACAGGATATAGGCGATCTTCAGATCTATCTTCCGCCCGGTATAGTCGATCAGCGAGGCCCGGGCGAACTTGAGAAGAAAATCGAACATGAAAGCGAGGCTGATCCCGGCGGCGAGAACCCAAAGCGTAGCGATCGCCTCGTTTGGCAAAACCCTGTCATAGACATTCATGACGAACAGTGGAGACGCCAACGCCAGAATATTGATGAAAAGCGCCGCAAAGCCAACACGGACAAACGAACGCCAATAAGGGCGAACAGCCGCCAGCAGCCAGTGCTGCTTTTCGATCTTGCCGGCATGCAGCGCGCCGGTCTCTTCCTGATTGTTGAAGTAGACTTTCTTGAAATCCAGCACCGTGGTGTCGAGGTCTGCCACCCGGCCGCGAAGATCAATGCTCTCCGGAGCTGTCTCGCCGATGGCCTCCTTGCACACGAAGGTTCCATCATCATTGATGCCGAAGACGGGAATGAACGCGCCATCCATCGTCCTGACCAAAGCAGGAAGGTCCGCATTTCCGCCCAGCAGATCAGCGAGATGGATTTTCGAAACATCAAGCCCGATGCGATTGGAAACCTCGCGTACGGTCTCTATATCAGCTGCCTCGAGCTGATCATCGGGAATTCCGGAATACAATACCGTCGTCGAGCCGCTGCGCTCAAAATGAACGCTTATCTCACGAAAAGCATCGTTGAAGTTCATCGCCGCTCACCGTTAGATATTGCAACCCAATACACGTCAGAAGGATCAATTCTTCCTGACAGGGGCAAGCAAATCAAACGGTGCACCGCTTACCTGGCGCGAAGGCAGGCGATGGTAAACCGGTTCAGCTTCATTGGATACGGCCTTGAACTCTTCCCGGGCGTAAGATTCGGACTGAGGCGCGCTTTCCAGATGGAAGGCGCGAACCAGCGAGCCCATGGCCGCCAGGGTCTGATAGTCTGCATAGACTGCTGCATACTGCGCGGTCTTGGCCAGAACTTCGGTATTGAAGCGGGTGTTCTGTGCGCTCAGCACATCCAGAAGCGACCTCTCGCCAACCCGGAACTGATCTCGATAGGATGACACCAGTGATCCGGATGCGGAGACTTGTTCGCGCAACAGAGAAGCCTGCTGGGCACGCTTGCTGCGCTTGTCCCAGGCCGACTGGATGGATTCCTGAACTTCACGGTGAACGACAACATTCGACATCCGGCTTTCGCTGGCACGACGAATACGCTCCTGCTCGGCAGCCTGATCGCGGCCACCCTTGTAGAGATTCCAGCGCGCGACGACCTTGGCTTCCAGATCGGAGGTCCGACCTTCCGAACCGTCGATGTCATTGCCGACGCGGGCTTTTGCCTCGAACGAAATCGTCGGCAGATAAGCCGCCTTGGCACCTCTGGCGAGAGCATCGGCAGCATCAACATCGGCACCCGCTGCCGCTATGCGCGGGCTCTGGCGCCGTGCGATGTCAACTGCTTCAACCACGCTGCGCGGCAATGCCTTCGCAACCGACGGCGGGTATTTCATCGAACCGAGCTTGACGCCGACCAGACGGAGAAAGCGAATTTGCGCCTGCGCCAGATCTTCTTCAGCCTCTTTAAGCCTTGCCTGGGCGGACAACAGCCGCTCCCTGCCCTGCGTGCGGTCGGCCGAAGTCAGCGTACCGCCGGAAACGCCTGATGAGATGTCGGATACAATCCCTGACAGCACATTGGCATTCTTGCGCGCGATCGCCACGATTTCGGCTTGCAGCAGAATTTCGAAATATTCCTGGGTGACGGCCAGCGCAATCGCTTCAGAGCGCTCCGCAACACGGAATGAGGCACCGTCCACACGTGCCGCCTGCCGTTCCACTTCTGCGCGGCGGGCACCGCCATCAAAAAGCGTCTGCGTAAAGGTCAATCCGACATCGGACGAGTTCAGCGTGTCATCCTGATTGCCGAGCCGGCGGCGGCCGGGGCTGTCCAGCTTGCGCCCACCGGCTGATGCCTCAAGATCCAGCGTCGGCAGATAGAGACCGCGGGCCTGCCGCAGCTCGAACTCGACAGCTTCACGATTCTGCGCAGAAGACAAAATCTCCGGATTTGATCTCAGCGCCTCATCCACTGCCTCTTTCAAAGTAAGAGCGCTCGCTGGAACTGCAGCCAGAGCGCTGAACCCGATCGAAAAACAGCATGAATATAAAAGCGATTTAAACATCTTATCCCCAAAACCTACACCCGTTGATTGTTTGTTACACCGATCGCCAACCTGAGGCGAGTCAGGAAATTACGATTCCTTAAGTAAAGCCCCACCGGATACGATTTTGTTGCGTTTTTACAACACAACAAATCTATTAGTAATTACTAATTAATAAAGATAAATCAAAAATATACAATTTTGGACGCAAGAAATACTAAAATGAATCAAGGTGAGAAACCACCGAAAACGAACGAATACATATATTCCTAAGCATCTATAACAATTTTAGTTAAAGAAATTCAGGTGTCTGCTTCGATAAGTGTGAATTTTCGAGGTGATTCTGTACTCATGGACATAATTATATATACAATTATTGATTGCAATAATGATTCACAACTACCAGAAAAGCCTACAAAGAAAATCAGCCGTGCGAGAGAAAGATATCTCGATCATCCGGGAAACCGAGGTCACAAACCTCTATAATACGGATTTGCATCCGCCGAAATTGCAAATTTGCACCCGGAACTACTCTACCTGGATAGTTTCATCGGCCGATTCTGCATCAACGGCACCATCCCCCCAATCAAATCGCCAATCATGCAGAAGATGAGGCAGCGCAAACACGCTCCAACCTCCGGGCGAGCGAAAGGTATAGGCCGAGGCATTTCCACACCCGCGAAAACACCGCACTTTGACGTCAATTTCTTGAAAAAAATGGTGGGCGCGCACGGGCTCGAACCGTGGACCCGCTGATTAAGAGTCAGCTGCTCTACCAACTGAGCTACGCGCCCCACCTGTCCCGTTACCGGAACGAGGGGGCGTATAGACCGGATAGAAGCCCTTGTCCACACTGTTTTTTTCGCTGCCGCAATGAGTTTGCAATAATCACCGCCACAGGCATCAAACCAACAGCCGTCCTTCGGCGATCCGCACCGCTTCACCGCCAATCCGGACATGGGAAACCTCTGATCCGGCACAGTCGATATGCAGATGAATCAGCGAAGCCCGCCCCATCTCCACACCCTGCTCAATCATCAGCGGGTGATTTCCCTCAAGCAACCCGTCAAAATGATGAATGGCGCCCGACAATGCCGCAGCGGCAGACCCGGTCGCAGGATCTTCGGCAATACCTTCACCAGGCGCGAACATACGGGCATGGAAAGACGCCAGATGATGCGTCCCGCCGCGGCAATAGACATAGGCTTGCGCCAGTTGCCCGTCACCCATCGGCGCCACCTTGTCCCAATCCGCGGCAGAGCATTCCGCTTTGGCGACCGCCGCCTGATCATGCACCGGCACCATCACAAACGGCACCCCGGCGGTCCAAAGTGAGACACGATGATTTTCGAAGCCTATCTCGTGGGGATCGAGCCCCAGTGCAGCACCGATGTCAGCCTGCTCGATATCCACATCAAGACGGCGGGAGAGCCTCGGCAAGTCGAACTCGGCAAACCCCGGCTCATCGGCTTTGATCCGAACGGCACAGCGAACCGGGCCGATCGGCTCCTCAAGCATCTTGACCATATCCATGCCATTGCCAGGCACATCACCGCCAAGACGGCGATCGGCCAGCGCGACCGCAGCGCCGACGGTGGGATGGCCGGCGAAGGGAAGCTCGCGCCCGGGCGTGAAAATCCGCAACCGCGCGGTATGCACCGAATTTTCCGGCTTGAGCGCAAACACCGTCTCCGAGAGATTGAACTCTCGGGCAATCGCCTGCATCTGCGCATCGCTGTAATGGTCGGCATCAAACACCACTGCCAGCGGATTGCCTGCAAGAGCGGTCCCAGTGAAGACGTCGTAAATTGCATAATCGGTCATGCCGGGCTGGTTCCTTTGCTTCTGCGGCCTGCACCGCTGTGTTTTGCCGTCAAGGCGCCACGCCTTCAACCAGACGCACCACACCCTATCATTGTGAAGCGAAGCGTGTGCGTTCCTCCCAGAAAACCACACGGACATCACAGCCATGAGCCCGCATCCTATCCATTTCCACCCGCCTGCCAACCGGTGATGAATCCGGGTGCGGCAAAATGAAAATCAATCATCGCCTGCATGTAAGGGGGAGCGGTGGGCCCAGCATCCTGCGGCGCACGAACGATCACCACGTCCTCGATCTCTTCTTCGGGATCAGTGCGAATATGGTCGCGTATCTGCTCCACCAGCACCGCCGCAGGTTGGTCAAGTTGGAACCGCCGGAACACCGCGACAAGTCCGCCACTGCGCCAGCAGTAGAGCCGGTTTTCAGCCTCCGCATGTGAAAGATCCAGCCCGGTCTCTTCCTTCGCCTCGCGCACAATGCTGCCATCAAGATCCACAAGACTGCCCTTGATGTCAGCCTCGTCAAGCGATCCGGCCGGCGCGTACACCTTGCCGGAGTTGGCGGTGCGGGCCGCCATGCGGATCAGCAGCATCGCGCCATCGGACGTCAGGATCACAGCCGAGCCGAACAGATGCCAGACATCGGCCGGCGGCCAGGTTCTGACCAGCTCAAGCAGTGCCGCATAGGGCGCCCGGTGGCTGATACCGGAAATCACGCCAGCCTTAAGGTGCAGGCCGCGATGCAGCATCACGATGCCGTTGAACAGCCACGGCCGCTCCACCTGTTCGCGCGCCCAGTTGGCCTCAATTGCCGCACGTTCGGCTACAAGCCAGGGATGCTCTGCCGCATCGACCGGCAGCTGCACCGCATCGAGGCTGAAAATCTGGTTTTCGGGAATGTTGGACAGCGCCATCTTGGCTCAGATCATGTCGAAGGTCATCGCCACCGGGCAATGATCCGACGCCTTGGGCCGGTCCCAGCCGGTGCGCGGATAACGCTCGACTTCCTGGCCATCGGGAAACAATGTCCGCCATGGCTGCCCGGCGCGGATGATGTCGGGCAGCCGGTCGCGATTGCTGCGCGTCAGCGCCGGAGAGGCCAGCAGGTAGTCGAGCTGGCACAGATGCCGCTCCTGCGGCCCACGGGTGTGGTACAGCGTCCAGCGGTCCATCTCCGGCCGCCGCGCCACCACGTTTTCGCTGAACCCGCCCGCGGTCAGCACACGGACCGCACCATCCTCGGCGTCTTCCGGGGTAAAGTGATAGCCGGTGCGGCGGTCGCCGGTGATCACCAGCTTTTCCGAATAATCATTGAAATCGCCGGCGATGACATAGCGCTTGCCGCCGCCATCGGCCCCGAACCGGTCAGCGATGAGCTTGCGCACCGCACGCGCCTCGGCGACGCGGACCGGCATGGTTCGGGTGCGGCCATCGACCCCGTCACGTGGGGATCCCATCGATTTGAAATGCACCACATAGACGGTCAGCCGCTTGGTGCCGATCTTGAGATCAACCTCGAGGCAATCGCGCTTGAAGATCTTGTCGCCGGGCTTCTGCAGATCGACGAGATCCGGCGTGTAAAGTCCCATCGCCTCGTAGGTCAGATGCGCATGGCTGGTGACCGACTCGATCTCGATCCTGGCGCCGTCGATGGTCTCCTCGCGCGTCATCAGCGCCAGATTGATGCCGCGGCTGTCATTGGCCTCGATCAGCACCTTGTGCCGGTAACCGTCGCCGATCATCTTGAACAGGTAGCCATATTCGAACCGGTGCAGCGTATCGAGATTTTCCACCTCCTGCAGGCACAGGATGTCGGCATCGGCCTCGGCAATCGCCAGCGCGGTGAGCTGGCGGGTGTCATCGGTCAGCGACATGGCGCGGGCAATCTCGGCCTGGCGGTACTGCGCCTCGGAGCTAAAATCATAGAGCTGCGCCACCCGGTCCTGCCGAAGCTCGTTGCGGAAACCGGAGAAATCGAACCGGCTGAGCAGGTTTTCGGCGTTGAAGGTGGCAATGCGAACGGTCATGCGGCGTCCTGTTTCTGGCTTGATTCAAGCCTCGACCCTAACAGCCCAACCTGGCACCGCAAGGCAAATTGGCCATCACCCGGCGATCCGCCGAATGGCGGGTGGCAACGTCACCTTATGGCCCCTTGATCAGGTCCAGCACCAGTCCCTGCACATTGCCGCCATCACCCATCTCGATGCGGTCGAACTCGCGGCCGCGGGCGCGCTGCTCGTCCGACAGCCGCTTGAGATGGCTCTGCAGCACGGCCCGCACCTTGGTGCAGCCCGGATCGTCAGGCTCGTTGAGCCCGACGCTGACATCCTGGATTGACTGCACCATCTCGATGATGTGCTGTCCGTGCACGCGCTCATGTGCTGCCAGCCCGTCGTAAAACCGCTTCCAGCTCGAGGCCACGCCCTGCGGCAGCCCTTCACGCGGTTTCGGCAGCGTGTAGGTGATAATCAGCTTGGGGTTGTTTACGGCGATGACGCAGCTGCCATCGCCGCGCTCCCGGTAATCGCGCCCCCAGGTCAGCTTGAAGGTGGTGTGGGCGATGGTGCGGCGCTCACCCGAAATCACCGGCCCGTTCTCGCCGATCGACTGGTAGAGTTCCGGCCCCGACTGGCCGTAAACCGGATAGGTCTTGACCTGCTCGGCCGCCTCCCAGGCCAGCGCCGGGGCCATGAGCGCAGAGAATGCTGCGAGCAGCGTGGCGGATAAAACAATGCGTCGGATCATACTCATGCAGCCTCATTTGATGATGGTGAGATAAGCCCACCAGCCGGCAAACACCAGCCCGAAACCGATGCTGCCATACAGTGCCGCACCGCGCAGCCGGTGGCCCGGACTGCGCCACGCCCCGAGAATTGCGCCCAGCACCAGCCCCGGCGCGCAGGCAATCAACGCCATCAGCATCAGGTCGGTGGTGGAAAAGATCGGGCCGATATCGGACATGGCGGGCTTTGCGTGGAGGTCGGGGCGTGAAGGTCGGGGACAGTTTACTTTCGGGCGGAGAATTATTCGCGGCAAGACTGTCCGCTACAGGCCCGAAAGTAAACTGTCCCCTGCATACCCGAAAGCAGACAGCCGCAAACGCTGCCGCGCGGCAAAAGCCGCCGGGGTGTGATCAGGAAATGAAATCCGGAGGGCCGCACGCGGGCAGTGCCTCTGAATTGGTTTTGGTGGTGCATGTACGTTATCGCTCAAATGAAACCATTTGAACGCGACATGCACGGGGGTGGCGCTGTCCGCGCACGGCCCGAAACTTGCCGGATGATGTCCGCATCCGACAGGCGGTGCCTCACATGACGCGAGGGTGGCTTATCCACCTGCCCCTCGTCAGGGCCCCTCACCCGGGTTGCCCCGGCCGCGATCCGGACAGATCGCGGGAGATGCTTTTGGCCGCGGTTCCGGCACGAGCCTTGCCCAAAATTCCGGACAAGCCCGCCACAGGCCCGTTTCAACGCTGGCCCGGCACGCCCGCCGTTACGCGGCAGGCTCCCGGCCGGCGCATCACCGGTGGCTGGCTGGAAAAGTCATCCCTCGGGGTGAACAGGGTCACCCGCGGGCCAAAAAATCCGCCAGCGGAACCACGGTGGCAACCGCCTCCCCTCACCCGACGCCCTACGCTGGGACACCGCCTGAGAGGCATTCCCTCCCACCTGAACCGAACCGTTCGCGATCCATCCGGCAGCGGGAGTGCGGCGAGTATGACATGGGGGTGGAGGGTGTGGAAAAAGTGGTGGGAGGAGAGGCTTCAGATTAAAACGACCCTTACAACCCTCACGCTTAACTGATCAACTTACAAGCTGATGGAAAGCTGATTCGGTAAACACCATGCATGAAAATAAATATACATTCAGAGATCCCGTTCATGGCTTCATAGGTTTTAATGATCTGGAATGGGATATTATTAATTCTCCTGCATTTCAGAGGCTTCGACGTATTCGCCAACTTGCATGGACCGATTACGTCTATCCAGGTGCCATGCATACTCGGTTCGAACATTCCATGGGGGTTTGCCATATTGCATCGCGATTATTCGACGCAATTATCAAACGAAATATGGGGGTACTGAGGAGTGATTATAACTTCATGGATAGTGGAATTGACCGGCAAAGGCAGATTATTCGCTTAGCTGCGTTAATGCATGATTTGGGCCATGGACCCTTTTCCCACGCATCTGAAGAGGTATTCCCCGAAAAAAGCGAAGGTAAAAAATTCGTCCATGAAGATTACTCCGCGCACATAGCCACCTCTATGATCGGGGATATAATTAGAAACCACAGTTACAACACAAATAATTTTGGAATATCAATAGATCAAATAACTGATATTTTCTCACCTACATCAAAGGAAACCTCATCAGTACTATGGAAGGAAATTATATCAGGTCAAATGGACGCTGATAGAATGGATTATCTTCTAAGAGATAGTTACCACTGTGGAGTATCGTATGGTCGATACGATTTAGACAGAGTTGTTGATACACTGTGTTTATGCGAAGACTCTGAAGTTGGAGGACACCTTGTTGGAGTTGAAGAGGATGGAATCCATGCGGTTGAGGGCCTATTGATCGCAAGATTCATGATGTTTACTCAGGTTTACTTCCACAAAACTAGAGTAATATTTGACCATCACTACGAGGAAGCACTTAAATCCATCCTTGCGGTTGACGGCGGCCACTTCCCGACACCTATTGGGGACGAACTCAGAAAATACTTCGATTGGGATGACTGGAAAGTCCAAGCCGAACTGAGGTTGGGAAACGGAGGGGAGCACGGAACGCGGTTAATGAATCGTGATCATTACCGGCTGGTGTACTCCACACCGGAAATCCCTTCGGCTCAGGAGTTGGAAAAATACGACGAGGCTGTCGCGAAGCTTGCGCCCGAAAAAGTTGTCCTAAAAGACGCGCGAAAGTCGTGGTACAAATTCCAAAAGGAAGAGATTCGGGTTCAAACACGGACAAATGGCAATGCAGTTGCCGTTCCGCTTGCCACAAGATCAACAATAGTTAACGGTTTAGCAACTGTAAATCAGCGAAGCATCTATGTCCCTCAGGATTATAGACAGACAGCTATCAAGATACTCGGGAGATCTTAAATTATGAAAAAATCAGATGCCAAGTTTGCACTGATTGCCTACGTCGCACGATCTGTCGGTGAAATCTCGGTCCTGGGAAAAAAGGCTTTGCAGAAAGTTGTCCACTTAGCTTCTGAAATTTCCGGTGCAGATTTCGGCTATGAGTTCCGCTTATATACATACGGCCCCTTTTCAAGAGAACTCGCCTCAGATGTTGATGTGATGGATTCAATCGGCTTAGTTGCAGTAAACTTCAACCCAACCAGAAATGGGTATGAAATTTCAGCAAAGCCCGAAGCCTCAACTTTAATTGAAGTCTTTATTGAAGAATACCCTGAAGAAAAGGAAAATATTGACAAAATAATTTCTATCTTTGGAAATAGATTAGCCAAAGACCTTGAGCTTTCCTCAATGCTGACCTTTATCTTGACTAGAAAATTGGTTACAGACACCAGTGATGATGATTCAGTCGTATCTAAATTCTTGGAAATCAAGCCTCATTACCGAGAATTAGACGTGAAAAATGGACTCAAAGAAATTCGAGAATTGCTAAATTAGAATATCAGGATTTTTATGTTGGAAATTGTCCTAAATGTTTCTAATTGAGCTTGTTTTGAAGCAATAGACATCTTCTCTATTCTTCTTTCGTGGGAGAGGATACAAAATAACGGGCTTGGACTGGCAGGACCAAACCGTAGATTTTGTTGGTGAGGGGGCCGGGGCTGGCTCCGGGGGTGCAGCAATACCCCCTCTCTTGGAATTTCCAGCACTTGGCTGAAGCCAAGGCGCTGAAACAGCCTTCGCGCGGCATCGCGCTCAGGCCTTCGTTCGCTGAAATCGGTTTCACCGATTTCTGGCCTTTGGCCACCGCTCCGAAGCCCCGCCACCGGGAAACCATGCGGGCGATCTGGGGGAGTGTGCTAGAAGGCCCCATCCGGCCCGCGATCCTGTGGGCTTGTAGAACTTCTGAACTGGACTGCCATCATGAACATCCCCGAATGGACGAAACCTGCGCTCGTGGGCGCGGGCGCCGGCGCGATTGCTCTGGCCATTGTCGGATTCAGCTGGGGTGGCTGGATGACAACCGATGCCGCCATGAAGATGTCGGACAAGGGATCGACCGCTGCGGTCGCCACGGCGCTGACACCTTATTGCCTCGAGAATGCCAAGAGCGATCCGATGGCAGCCAGCGTCATGGCCGAACTCAAGTCTGCCAACTCCTACAAGCAGCGCGGCATTGTCGAGAAGGCCGGCTGGGCCACCCCGCTGGGCGAAGAAAAGCCTGACCGGGATCTCGCCGAAACCTGCCTCGATGCGCTCAATAATAGCATCTGATGCATGACGCGGTCAGATGAAGCCATCTGACCGCTGAGCTGCAGACATGCAGTCAAGCAATGACAGCGCCGCGCATCAAAATGCATGCGCGGCGCTGCAGCCGGGACCGGGCTCCCGATAGACATGGCTCCGGCCTGAAGCCCGCGTGATTTTGCCCGCGTGCCGGGCGGAGGAACGCGCAGAAGGCCCAGCCTCTGCCCCCTACTTTTCTTCGATCGAAATGCCGCCTTCACCGATCTTGATCTCGACGCCGCTGGTCTGCTGGTCCTGATAATACAGGTAGCCGAGAATGGCGGCGCCGACGGCGAGAATGGCGATGACGATGGAGAGCGTGTTGCGGGACATGACAAAAATCCTGTTGGCAGCACCAAGGGTGCGGTGGCCGGCATCTAGCACGGATTGTGAGGAGGTGGCGGGAAAAATGTGGGGGCACTCCACCTCTCCCCTGGTGGGAGAGGACACAAAATCACGGGCTTGGACCATCAGCGCCAAACCGTAGATTTTGTTGGTGAGGGGGTGGGCGGAGTTCAGCGGTGCAGCGATTGCCCCCTCACTTGCGATTTCTAGCACTTGGCTGAAGCCAAGGCGCTGAAATCGCTTTCTCTCCCACAAGGGGAGAGAGAGGAGCCACGTCATATCCGTCGCGCGTGCCCAATCTCCACCTCTGCGGGGGAGATTGGGTGCCGCGGGCATCGTGGCCGCCTAATTTATCATGCCAAAATGTCTGAAAGCGCGTTCTATCGGCTCCCGCTTTTCAGTTGGGCAAGGCACCTGCCTAACAGCATCGTCGTAACGCCGCGGCGATACTCTCGGCTGCAAACCATTCATGTCTTTACAATGCGCTATCCAGCAGCTTTTCGGTACAAATCCGTAGTTAGCTTTTACCCAATGCTGAATTTCTCTGTATGTCGCCATCCCTACCGTCCCGGACGCCCCGTCTTGCCCGGTCGCCGCTTGTTGCGTGCGGCCTCGGCCGGGTCCTCGTAACTGCCCGCCCCCACCTTGCCGCGTTTGAGGATTGGATCGTCGGGTTTTTTCGGGGTGGCGCCCGGCACCGGTTTTTCGGTGCGGCCGACGGTCATTTCGTCGAGATCGTTCTTGCGGAAATAGGACGATTCAGGGTTGCGCAGAATGTCGGGATTGGGGGCCTTGGAGGGGCCGCGTTGCGGCTTGCCGGTGGCCGTGGCCTTGCGGCTGGCCTTGGTGTTCTCGATGCCGGAATTGCGCGCCAGCGGGTCGTCCATCAGGTCGAGCTCGACGGCTTTCAGCCGCTTGACCTCGTCGCGCAGGCGGGCGGCGGTTTCGAAATCGAGGTCGGCGGCGGAATCGCGCATCTGCTTTTCCAGCGCTTCCAGATGCGCCTTGAGATTGGCGCCGACCAGCGCGCCCTCGTCGCTCGCCCCGCCCTTGCCGCCGGGCGCGGAGATCGAGGCGCGGACATGGTCGCGCTCGTAGACCGATTCGAGAATGTCGGAGATGTGCGCCTTGACCGATTCCGGTGTGATGCCGTGGGCCTCGTTGTACTCGGCCTGCTTGGCGCGGCGGCGCGAGGTCTCCTCCATCGCCCGCTCCATCGAGCCGGTGATCTTGTCGGCATAGAGGATCACCTTGCCGTCGACGTTACGCGCGGCGCGGCCGATGGTCTGGATCAGCGAGGTCTCGGAGCGCAAAAAACCTTCCTTGTCGGCATCGAGGATCGCCACCAGCGCGCATTCGGGGATGTCGAGCCCCTCGCGCAGCAGGTTGATGCCGACCAGCACGTCGAACGCGCCGAGGCGGAGGTCGCGGATGATCTCGATGCGCTCCAGCGTGTCGATGTCGGAATGCATGTATCGGACGCGAACCCCCTGCTCGTGCAGATATTCGGTCAGGTCCTCGGCCATGCGCTTGGTCAGCACCGTGCACAGCGTGCGGTAGCCGGCCTGCGCGGTGGCGCGGATTTCGCCCAAGACATCATCGACCTGGGCGCGGGCCGGACGCACCTCGACCGGTGGGTCGATCAGGCCGGTGGGGCGGATCACCTGTTCGGCAAACACGCCGCCGGCGGCTTCCATCTCCCAGTTGCCCGGGGTGGCCGAGACGGCGACGGTGGAGGGCCGCATCGCATCCCATTCCTCAAACCGCAGCGGCCGGTTGTCGAGACAGGACGGAAGCCGGAAGCCATATTCGGCCAGCGTCGCCTTGCGGCGAAAGTCACCCCGGTACATGCCGCCGATCTGCGGAATCGAGACATGACTCTCGTCAATGAACAACAACGCGTTGTCGGGAATGTATTCGAACAGCGTCGGGGGAGGTTCTCCCGGCGCGCGGCCGGTGAGATAGCGCGAATAGTTCTCAATGCCCTGGCAGACGCCGGTGGCCTCAAGCATTTCCAGATCAAACCGGGTACGCTGCTCCAGCCGCTGCGCCTCGATCAGCCGGCCCGAGGCCTCGAGTTCGACGAGGCGGTGCTTGAGCTCCTCGCGGATCTGCTTTGTCGCCTGGTTCAGCGTCGGCCGTGGGGTGACGTAATGCGAGTTGGCGTAGATCTTGACCGATTGCAGATCGCCGGTTTTCTGGCCGGTGAGCGGATCGAACTCGGCGATGGTCTCAATCTCGTCGCCGAACATCGAGATCCGCCAGGCCGCGTCTTCCAAATGGGCCGGGAACAGCTCAATGGTATCGCCGCGCACCCTAAACGAGCCGCGCTGGAAATCCATGTCGCGGCGCTTGTATTGCTGCGCCACCAGATCGGCGAGCAATTGCCGCTGGTCAATACGGTCGCCGACCGCCATCTGGAAGGTCATGGCGGTGTAGGTTTCCACCGAGCCGATTCCGTAGATGCACGAGACGGAAGCCACGATGATGACGTCGTCGCGCTCCATCAGCGAGCGGGTGGCCGAGTGGCGCATCCGGTCGATCTGCTCGTTGATGGTCGACTCCTTCTCGATGAAGGTGTCGGTGCGCGCCACATAGGCCTCCGGCTGGTAGTAATCGTAATAGGAGACGAAATACTCCACCGCATTGTCGGGGAAGAAATTCTTGAACTCGGAATAGAGCTGCGCCGCCAGCGTCTTGTTGGGCGCCAGGATGACGGCGGGACGCTGGGTCTCGGCGATCACCTTGGCCATGGTGAAGGTCTTGCCCGAACCGGTGACGCCCAACAGCACCTGGTTGCGCTCGTTCTCGTTGGCGCCGGCGACAAGATCAGCAATCGCGGTGGGCTGGTCGCCGGCGGGGGAATACTCGGTAACCATGCGGATCGGCACGCCGCCCTCGGATTTCTCCGGCCGCGACGGACGGTGCGGCGTCCAGCTCTTGCCATTCTTGAACAGCGGGTTGCCGCTCTCGATCAGATCCGACAGCGCCTGCACGGTGGCGGTGTTGGCGCTGGTGGCGCCAGATGCTTCCGCCTCCTCCATCGACATGTCGAGCCCGGCGACAGCGTTGAGCCCGGCGGCGGCGCGGGTGCGCGGATTGGTGCTGGCGCCCATCGAGGTGCCGCGCGCGGTTTTCGCGTCTGACTCCTTGGCTTTGCTTTTCTTGGCCCCGCCCTTCGGCAATGCCGCAGCGGCTTCTTCGACACTCAGCTTGCCCGCCTTCAGCCGATGCTTGCCGGCGGCGGAGCGGATCTCGCGGTTCTCCGCCTTGCGCCGCGCCTTGACCGCGTCCAGCTCGGCTTCCTTGGCCAGATCGGCAGCCCAGTCGGCGATCGAGCCGGACGAGGACACCGGCGCGCCGGTCAGCGGCCGCTGCGGCGCTTCCTCGAAGCCATCGAATTCAGAGCCATCAGGATTGGGGTTTTTTGCAGGTTTTTTTGCCATAGCGGCAATATGGGCAGAGTCGATGGCGAAAGAAAGAGGTGGCCGGGGCAAAACGAGAACAAAGGGGATTGATGCTGACAGGAGGTGTCAGGAGGTGTCAGGAGAGTCGACTTTCGGCATTCGAAGGGAATTTCAATGATCCGGATGCCGCAACGCACAGTGAGCGACAAAGCTACGGCGTTGAACTGCCCCCAAACGCTTTTGATAGTATCTGAAAATATGTCGACGCCTTTGTTCCGTTGGCGTCCATCTTGATTTTCCCCTGAGAGAATTCGAGCGCTCCGGTCGGTCCGACAAGATGAGCGGCTGCCAAGAAACCGGCTACGCGCCCCTTGGAATCATTCGCATGAATCACGCCGCTCTGTCGCAATCTTTTATAGTAGAGTCGCGTGTACTCGATCAGGGCCGAATCCTGGATACCGGGTGAATTAAACCAATCCTGTTTGCTGTCTATACCGTTCTTTCCCAGCCAACTGCTTGCAATGTCAAGATCCTTCAAACCGGTGCCCGGCCGAACATAGTCGATATCGTCAAGCGCCAGGGCGCCGAATTGCCATCGCCCGATATATCCAAGCGAATTCTCCTTCGTGTAAGTGTTCGAAGACTCTTTTTGGCCAAGGGTCCTGCGGTACACTTCCCAATCGTCAGGACTCAGCGGTCCGACAATATTGCTGCCTCCATGGTCGGCCGGCGCGATTTCGGACTCAGCTATCTCTGGCTGCCAATCAAACCAGCGTATCGAGGCTATTTTGCTATTTGGGAAGGGCTTCAAACTCAGCGCATTGTCCTGATTTCCGCCGAGCAGTTCGATCCTGTCCGCACCAACTTTCCTAACATAAAAACCCACGTGGCCCGAACGGGCGGATCCTGGCGCAGGTGACAAGACGACAACTGCGCCCTTCGGAATTCCCGATGCAGCCCGGGGGAAATCCATCCCCCAGCGTCTCCAATCCGCTGCCCTGGCGGATCGCAGGTTTGCCGCAATGACGGACTGTTGTCCACTATTTGCCATGCACCAAGACACAAAGGACGCGCACCATGGCGTTTCATCCGAACTGGCGAGACTGTGTGGCAAGGTGGTGCTACCGTGATAGGCGACGATTTTAGGATTCGCCCCCGCCCCGGCGACCTCCCTGACATCCAGGGCGAGCTGCTGCTCCGCAACAGCAAGCCAGGGCGGCTTGCCGCCCGCGACGACCGGCAGATCTTCCGGCGTGTGTTCAGCCACCAGCTCGTAGGCTTTCTTCAGATACCCCGTAAACAGCTTTTCTATATTTGCGTAGACCTCCGCAATGACCTCGTTTCCAGGCTCCGACCTGGTCAGCAGCGCTTTCTGCTTCTCGAGAATCAGGGCCTGGTCGTCTCCGGCCAGATCCAGGACAATCTTGTGCGCCGATCTATTCGTATTTCCGGATTTTTCCTGCCGGATCATCTCAAGCCCAGCCGACGCGCCAAATGCATGAATGACGAACAGTTCGATATAGTTGGGAATGTAGGGACCGCCGCCATTGTCGTCGCCAAACGCGCCTGTGACGGCCTCGCTTACGAGCTTTGTTGCCTCATATACAAAAAAGGCCTGAGCGGCAGGCTGCTGCGAAGGTGCCAGGCGGGTCTCCGGAGCGAAATTACCATCTGGGTCGCCAACATCCAGAAAATGTTGCCATTGAGTTGACGTGATTTGAAACGGACCAGTGGCATCTGAACCGGCAATGGATGACTCAATGTTGCTGATATTCGTTTCGTGAATCGCAAGGGCGATCAGGTAATCCCGATCTACATAGTAGGGTTCCGTATTGTCGAGGTCCAATTGCCGGGCTGCAAATGTACAACTGCGAACAAAGGGAGCCATCTCAATTTGTTTGGAGATATCGTCGGAATTGGTCTCTGTTGTTGACGCTGCCTCAATCCAACCTTTTTCAATTAGTTCAAACGGCGGCTGCGGCTTGACGAAGAGCCAAAGGCCATCCTGACTAACGTCATGTTTCTTGAGAAGTGAACCCTCCGGAAGCCGCACAACCCGCAGCCCGTCGGAGCTCGGAATTTTGCGGAGCCATCGGTCTTCAATAAGTCTAATGTCCATAATCATGCCCGCCAATCTACGAGAACTTCCATCGAATTCATTCAGGTAGTTTTATATCGAGTGCATGCGTCAACTGGTCTGCAACTGACGTGCCGTCTGTGCTGATGCCAAATGATTCGCGCACCGCCTTAATTTTTGCTCGTGTATCAGAGGCCAATATACCGTCGACCATCAACACACCACCAGCAGTTACTTTATTCAAACGACCTTGGAAAATCTCTCTCTTCTCCTTTGTATTCAAGAAAGATTCCTCATATGCATTTTTAAACATAGCGTTAGAGCATTTCTTCTTCTCGAGGAGGTAACCAATATCCGTTCTCGATAACTCTCCAGTTGCAGTGGCGCCTCGCCACTCTTGATAAATTCTAATACCGTCACGAGTGGTTGCGTCAAATGCACCTGATTGCGGTATGCACAGGCTGGCTTGGAATTGCTTTAAGTTACTGATCTTGATTGACCGCTCCTCATTTTGGGCACCGGCGGGCAGATCGTCGCTCGCAACGGGGGGGGTCTTTCGCGCAGGTTGGTCGGGTTTACTCGGTCCAGGGCCAGTTACCACCGCCTCAATCAGCGAATTACCTGCGTTGCCGTCGTTGCGTTGCACTGTGGTCAGAACGGCGTTCGCTTCCATCTCGATGGTAAAGGGCATGCAGACACGCAGATAAGCGCGAAGGGCATTGAGAGCTTGTGGTTTACTGGTAAAAGTTGCTCCGGCGATCTCTTCTTTCAGCTTCTTCTGACGGCCATAAACAATTGATTTCACTGTTGTCTGGTCGAGCGCATCCAGAAGTCCGTTGCGAACATTACTGAATGAGTTAGAAGCGAAGTCAAAAGCTGCTGCGACAATCCGTATCGAAGAATTGGAGACAGCGGCGATATTGAGTATTTCTCGCGTAACGGTACTAGTATTGGTGATCTGGCGAAGGATCGGACCACGCGATTTTTCTTTGTAGTAAAGCGATTCCAAGAATTCGTCGCAGCGCCGATCGATGTCGTAAATCCCCATCTGAACGAACGAATTCCAATGCGGTGATTTAAAGTCTTCGAATTTGCAGACATAATTTGCGTAATTATTCGGCTTTGTGATTGGAAGCGATGCTTGATAGCAAAGATGCGATGAGTAGACGTCCAGCAACCGAGTGTTCTTTACCGTCGATGATGCATAAAGATCAGGTCCAATTGCATTCGCGTAGTTCCGCACGACGGGTTCTGTGCAGGCGGAGACCAGAAACAGAATTGAAATAAACAGAGCTAGCCTGGCCGCCGCCCGGCTCAGGCCCGCATACATCCGGGTAATGGTATTGCTCGCATACACCGCACACCCAACCTCAAATAGACAGTTAGTTAACAATGCATTAGGGAATAATTTATTTTTGCGAGTCAATGAAAAACGAAATCTACAAGCAAACTTAATAAATATTTACACGTTTTCAATTACAAATATCGATACAAGAATTCACATAATCCATTATTATTATTCATAATTTTTGATTTTTACATTTTCATAAATGAACATTCGTTTATTTAACATAATTTATGCAGTGAATTAAAAACAAAGGAAATATTAGGTCAGAGTTACTTACCTTGTTTTCAAATTTTGAAAAATTCGAATCGTTTTCTATTGCTATATTTAAAATTCGCCCGGACCCACACGCTTTACTTCTCAATGCTCAACGTAGGAGAATCCGCAATCAAAGCTGCAGCGGAGACAGTGGCCAGACAGCTCACATTCGCTACTGACCCAGCCAGCCAGCCAATCCTCCCCCCGCCACCTCCCAAACACACATCTGCCCCCCGAAATATGCATCTAGGCTTCCCGCCCGGATATGGTACAAAACCCGGCAACGCGGCAGCTGTCCGGAGCCTCGCTTTTTTCGAGCCCGCAGCCCTCAATTAATTGACGAAGGCATTATGGACACAACACTTTCCGCCCCGCTCATCTTTCTCGACCCCGAAGGGGTGATCACCGGCTGGAGCGATGGGGCCGAGCGTCTGCTGGGCTGGAAAGCCGAACAGATCATCGGCCATCCCTACGGCGAGATTTATGATGAGCTGGGCTTTTTCATCGGTTCGAACGGACCGCTGGATCTGGATTCGGTGTCGGTGCCAACACCCGATGATGGCCGCGTCGTGGCGCTCAGAAGTTCGCAGACCAAGCATCTGCTGGAACGGCTCGACCTGACCATGACCAATGCCGATGTCATCGGCGCCTGGAACTGGGATGTCTCGGAAAACCGGATCTTCACCGATGGCCGCTTTACAGACAGCTTCGGGCTTGATCCGGAACAGGCATCGAAAGGCCTGCCGCTCGAAGAATTCATCAACCGGATCCACGAGAATGACCGCTCACGGGTCGCCGCCGAGATTGTCCGCACCATTGAAACAGGCGACGCCTACAGCTCCGAATTTCGCGTGGTGCGCCCCGATGGGACAATTTCTTACGTTCTCGCCCAGGGCAAGCTGGTCAAGGGAACCGGCGGCAAGCCGGACCGCTTCCCGGGTGTGCTGTTCGATGTCACCGCCCGCAGAAGGGCAGAAATGGAGGCGCATGCCCAACGCGAGCGCTACCGCAATCTGTTTGAAAACCTTGATTCGGGCTTTTGCGTCATTCGCATGATCTGGGATGAGGCCGGAAATCCGGTCGATTACGAATTCCTCGAGGCCAACAAGACCTTCACCCGCCACACCGGCATCCCTGAGCCAATCGGCAAATGGATGCGCCGCGACATCGCCACCGGGCACGAACAGCACTGGTTCGACCTCTACGGCAATGTCGCGCGCACTGGAGAGCCGGTCAATGCCGAGAACCCGGCAAGCGAGCTCGATGACCGCTGGTTCCAGGTCCAGGCCTTCCCGATCGACGGCGTCGGCTCGGACAATGTCGCCGTGCTGTTCACCGACATCACCAAGAACAAGGAAGCCGAACTCTCTCTCAAAGCCAGCGAGGAGGAATTCCGCTCGCTATCGCAATCGATGCTCAACCACATCTGGACCGCCACACCGGACGGCAGGATTGAGTGGCTCAACGACCGTGTGCTGTCTTATAGCGGCGAAACGGCTGAAAGACTGAAAGGCGATGGCTGGGCCACCATCGTCCACCCCGAGGATTTTCCTGTTGCCGCAGCGGCCTGGTCCGCAGCCTTGGAAACCGGCGAAGTCTACCAGGTCGAATTCCGCATCCGCCGCCATGACGGCCATTACCGCTGGCACGTGGTCCGCGCCGCGCCGGTCAAGAATGAGCAGGGCGAAGTGCGCCGCTGGGTGGGAAGCAACACCGACATCGAGCACGCCAAGCTGAATGAAGCGGCGCTGGCCGAACTCAACACAACGCTTGAAGAGCGGATCGACGAGCGCACCGAGGAGCTGGTGCAATCGCAAAAGGCCCTGCAGCAGTCGCAGAAGATGGAAACCATCGGCAAGCTGACCGGCGGTGTCGCCCATGATTTCAACAATCTGCTTCAGGTCGTGTCCGGCAATTTGCAATTGCTGGCCAAGGATGTGGCGGGCAATGAGCGCGCCGAAACCCGGGTCAAGAATGCGCTCGCAGGCGTTGATCGCGGCGCCAAGCTGGCAAGCCAGCTGCTGGCCTTCAGCCGGCGCCAGCCGCTCGAGCCGAAGGTGATCAATATCAGCCGTTTTGTCGGCGGCATGGATGATCTTCTGCGCCGCTCCATCGGCGAAACGGTCGATATCGAGGTCATCATCGCAGACAGGCTCTGGAACACATTGGCTGATCCGACCCAGATCGAAAACGCCGTGCTCAACCTCGCCATCAATGCCCGTGACGCCGTGGACGGAACCGGCAAACTGACGATCGAAGCCTCCAACGCCCGGCTCGACGACACCTACACCGCCGGTCTGGATGACGTTGAAAGCGGCAATTATGTGCTGCTCGCTGTAACCGACACCGGCGCAGGCATGGACGAGGAAACGCTTGAGCAGGTGTTCGAGCCGTTTTTTTCCACCAAGCCGGAGGGCAAGGGCACAGGCCTGGGGTTGTCGATGGTCTATGGCTTCGTCAAGCAATCCGGCGGCCACATCAAGATTTACAGCGAGCCCGGCCAAGGCACTACGGTCAAGCTTTACCTGCCCCGCGCGCTTGGCGAGGAAGAGCAGGAAGCTCCGGCGCCGTCCGGCCCGGCCAAGGGCGGATCAGAGACCATTCTCGTGGTCGAGGATGACAATGATGTGCGCGCCACCGTGGTGGCTACGCTGAGCGATCTCGGCTACCGCGTGCTGACAGCGCGGGACGCCCAGGCTGGCCTCGCCGTCATTGAAAGCGGCGTCCCGGTGGATGTTCTGTTCACCGATGTGGTGATGCCCGGCACGCTGAAAAGCCCGGAAATGGCAAAACTCGCCAAGGCCAGCAATCCCGGCCTCGTGGTGCTGTTTACTTCCGGCTACACCGAGAACTCCATCGTTCATGGCGGCAAGCTCGATCGCGGTGTCGAACTGTTGTCCAAGCCCTATACCCGCGAGGCGCTGGACGGACGCATTCGCCACCTCATCGCCAATCAGAAGCAGCGGTCCCAGCCTGCGACCGCAAGACCTGTGGCAGACACGAGCACCATTCCAAGCGAACCGGAAACGGCTATGCCCGAGCGGCGGAAACTGACCGTCCTGCTGGTCGAGGACGAAGCGCTGATCCGCATCAACACCGCCGATATGCTTGAGGATATGGGCCATGCCGTCATCGAGGCGGGCACTGCCGCCGAGGCGCTTGATGCTGCCGCAGCGCAGGATTTCGACATTCTGGTCACCGATGTCGGCCTGCCCGACATGAAGGGCGGAGAACTGGCCAAGGAAATACGGCGGTTAAAACCGGATATTAGGATCGTCTTTGCCACCGGCGAAAGCGAACTGCCCAACGGGGCAGATGAGGACGCGGTGCTGCTGACCAAGCCCTATTCCGACGATTCGCTGAAAGCTGCCCTGGAACGGGCCCTCTAGTGGTCTGACCGTAACAGATGATAGCCATCTGTTTCGAAAAGTCAGCCCACAAGCTATTGATCTGGTGGAGCGATTTGTCCTGACAGATGGGAACCATCTATCAGGATCGCACCACTAATGCATGTCGCGTTCAAATGGGTTCATTTGAATGATAACGTACATGCATCATTTCAAAGAGTTGCAGCGTCCTTTGCGCATCCAATTGGATGCACGGCGCTGTAGAATGACCGGCGCGGCCCCGGCATGAACCGGAAATTAACACGCTGTTAACCATAAGTTCAGGGTTGGCATGCTCGACAGAGACACCAGATTAAAGGCCGGTGGCACCACCGGCACAAACAGACAGCATGAGGGACCAAACATGATCCGCAGACTATTGGCCGTAGCATCGCTCGCACTCGTTCTCGTTGCCTGCGGCGACGAGGAAAAGGACGCGGCCAAGACCGCCGATCCGGTCCAGCCCGCAGTATCGGAAGCTGACACCCAGAAGGCTGCCGAAGCCGCTGCGAAAGCCAAGCTCGAAGCAGAAGCCACGGCGGAAGCCGAGATGAAGGCGCGGGCCGAACGCGAAGCCCGCATCAAGCTCGAAGCCGAGGAAAAGGTTCGCGCCGAGATGGCCGCTGAGAAGAAGGCGGACCAAGCAGCCGTTGCCAAGGCAGCCGAAGAGGCTACAGCGAAGGCAGCTCAAGCCGCCAAGGCCGCGGAAAAGGCCGTCGCCAAAGCGGCAGCCGAAGCAAAGGCCAAGCTGGAAAACGACAATTTCGAAAAGCTCCAGGCCGATGAGCAGCTGCGGATCCAGGCCGAACGCGAAGCCCGCATCAAGCTCGAAGCCGAAGAAAAGGTCCGCGCTGACATGGCCGCCGAAAAGAAGGCGGCTGAAGCGACTGCGGCGCGAGTGGCTGAGGACGAGGCCGCCATGGCCGCTGAGAAGGCTGCAGCAGCCAAGACCGCGGCTGAGGAAGCAGCCCGGCCCAGGACCGAAGCCGAACTGGAAGCCGAGAAGATGCAGAAAACCATCAACGACGTCGGCAACGCGGTCAACGCCATTGGTGATTTGTTGAAGAAGTCCAACTGATCTGATCCCGACGTGCCGCTGCGAATTGCGGAACGGCACGTCGGCTCAGAAACAACAACCGCTGGACCAGTCTCAGGATGGTTCGGCGGCTTTGTCTAAGCTGACCTCACCGGCGAATTTCCGCGCGACATGATCCTGGCCGAAGGGTACGCGGGCTTGCTGTTATCAGGCGGCACCGGTCTTTGCGGCAGGAACAGGCCCCGCCATCACGCCCCCAGCAGGCCTTCCAGATAGTGCTGCTCAATGCCGAACATGGTCTTGATCTCAGCGATCTGCTTGAGCACCGCTTCGCGGTCGCGGCCCATCCGGCCGTCTTTTTCAGCCACGATCAGATTGTTCTTCGGCGTGTGCGCGTCGGAGACGAACTCGAACACCTTTGTCTTGTAACCGTGTAGTTCGAGCAGCAATGCCCTCAACGTATCGGTGACCATCTCGGCCTGGCGCTCGAGGAAGATGCCGTGTCTGAGCATGGGCTCGAGCCGCCCGTCGGGCTGGCCCGCTTCCATCTGCCGGCGGATCTGCTTGTGGCAGCACGGTGCCACAGCGATCAGCGAGGCGCCGGCACTGATGCCCTTGAAGATCGCATCGTCGGTGGCCGTGTCACAGGCATGCAGCGCAATCACCGCGTCAGCATTGCTGGCGTCGAACTCCATGATCGTGCCGGCCTGAAAGCTCAAGCCCTCGAACCCCGAGGCCTTTGCGGTGGCATTGCCGTCAGCCACCAGCTGGTCGCGCAGCTCGACGCCGACAATGCGCACCGGCTGTTTGGCAACGGTGGCGAGGTAATCGTAGAGCGCGAAATCGAGATAGCCCTTGCCCGCGCCCATGTCGACAATCAGCGGCCGCTCCGCCTTGATCACCTGAATCAATGGCGCAAAAATCTCCACCATCTTGTTGATCTGGCGGAACTTGTCCTGCGCGTCGTGGCGTATAGCGCCGTTCTTGCCGGCAAGCCCGAGCGCCTTGAGCCAGGGCTTGTCGGTTTCGGTCAGCGGCCGATTCTTGGCCCGGTTGTGGTCAGTTGACGGCGCCTCGCGGCCCTCCACTTCGGTGCGCTTGAGCCGCTGCTTTTCGCCATTACGCTCGAACATCATGTCGAAGTCAGTGGTCGCCAATTGCGCGCTGCGGAACTCGTCCGCAAGCCCGGAGCGCAGCAGCTCCAGCGCCTCCGGCTCGGCAAGATTCTTGATCGTGTCGCGGGTCTTGTAGCGCCAGGTGAAGGAGTATTTGTCGCCACCCTTGACCGTGATCTTCTTGACGATCACCGCCTTCAGTTCCGGCTCGTCACCGTGATAGCCGCCGAGCTTGAGCTGCACCAGCACCCCGCTCGCAAATGCATCCTGGACAGCGCTCAACAGTTCTTCAATGCGATCGGGGGGATTCAAGGGCGTTCCTTAGGGTTTAGCATAATAGATCTAATTCCTGGCTATTTTTGCATTGAAGATCGGATTACTTTGATGCCCATGAATACATTCGGAACAGACCCCAAAAACACGAAAAAAATTAAGACGTAGAAATAAATCGACCCGTAATCAATATTCATTAACGGGAAAATGAATAACCAAATCGGAATCCAGACTATTATCGGTATAAAAATTCTGAAAATCCCCAAGTAAAACTTCTTTTTGTGAAATATTTTCATTCAACACACCCAAAAAGACAACAAGGAAAGTTATATCACAAAACGAATTAGGGAATATTGTGACAGCACTCTCTTGACTCAATTAAAGCTATGATCGCCATCGCGCAGTACCAAAAAAAACAATTCGAGCCGCGACAGGCAAGCCTCTCAAAGCACTGCCCCCATATCGATTTCCATTAATATGGCCAAGCCTGTAAAGGAGATCGGTTCGATCCCCTTCTACCCGCCCGGGCCGAAGATGCAAATTGGCAGTGTGAAATTTCTGCAGCCCGGGTTTGCTGCGCCCATAAGAAAACGGGTCCACGCTGGCAGCATTGACCCGTCATAAATTCGATCAGGCACATAAGCCGTCTGCAGATCAGCCCAGCGAACCGTTGTACCAGTCGTGCAGCTTGACCTCGGTCGAGCTGCCAGCCTCGCTCAGCATTTTTGCAAACACTTGCGGGTCCTGTGTGCCGCCGTCGCGGCCGCGGTAGTGGTAAGGGATGGCCATCGCCGGCGCGAACTCCGCCACCGCATCGGCTGCCTGTTCGGCGTCCATCGTGAACGGTAGGTTCATGCACACGAAGGCCAGGTCGATATTTTCGAGCGCCCGCATTTCCGGTGTTCCTTCGGTGTCGCCGGAGATATAGACGCGGGTCCCGTCGATGGTCAGCACGAAGCCGAGATCGCCCCGGTCTTTCGGGTGAAAATCCTGCCTGTCGGCGGAGGTGTTGTAGGCCGCGATGGCCGCAATCGCGATGCCCATCATCTCGGTGCTTCCGCCCGGGGCAATGACATCTGTGCGCGCCTGCAGAGCTTCCGGCATCATCGCTTTCACATCCGCGTTTGTCAGAATCGGCACGTCTGCCAGTGCCGCCAGCAGATCGGCATTGTAGTGGTCGCCATGGCGGTGGGTGATCAGGATCAGGTCCGGTTTGGCCAGCCCCTCATACAGCCCGGCGTCGCCGACGGGGTCGACATAGACAGTTCCTGCCGGGGTCTCCATGACAAAGGAGGCGTGCTCGACCGGGTGGATCACGATCTTGCCGTCCATCAGATTGAAGCTCGCCGCATGCGCGGCCGCAAGGCCAAGCGATGGCAGCAGCGTGACGGCTCCCAGGGCGGCGCTGCCACCGATGATGAAATTGCGTCTGGTTGTCATGATAATCTCCTTTGGCTTCAACGTATCTCGTTGGTTTGAACTGATGCTGTCTGTTGAGATGCGTCACAGTGGCGAAATTTCAAGGCGGATGTCGTTTTGGACGAGCGGACTTATCCCAAATCTCGTTGACAGGAACCATGCGACAGCTTTCCGCCAGTTCGGCTCAAAGCTGACGAACACCGTATCCGCACCCGTTGTCATTTTCGTGGCTGCCAGAATCTGAGGACTTGCCAAGCGCTACTCTTTGGAGTTCTCTGAGGCGAGAACAGCGTATTGGAGAGCACTATGAGGGCGTTCGTTGCAGGACTGGTTGGCGCCTGTATCACGGCCAGCGGATCGGCGCTCGCGCAAGACATCAGCTTTCGCAGTCCTACGGGCAACATTCACTGCATGATCTTCTCAGGCACCGACGCAGCTGCACGCTGTGATTTGTCGGAATTCACCCAGTCATACCCGCGCCCGGCCGATTGTGATCTCGACTTTGGCTATGCCTTCGAGGTCCGCGCTGAGGGACAGGGGGAGCCGATCTGTGCAGGCGATACCGTCATTGATGAAAATGCACCGGTGCTGGCTTACGGGCGCTCCCTGGTCGGTAGCGGCATCACTTGCACCTCGGAGAAGACCGGGATGACCTGCGTGAATGACGAAGGCCACGGCTTCACCCTTGCTCGGAGCAGCCAAGAGGCGTTCTGATCCCTTCTGTACAGCTTGCCATCCAAGGCAACGGCCCGCTCGAAGTCTCTACGCAGAACGCCGCCCGCCTTACCGCAAGATCCGCACCCACCGTGCAAGATTGAGCAGGCTCATCAGTGCGCTCGCGACATAGGTCAGCGCCGCGGCCTTGAGCACGCTGCGGGCGTCGGCGAGATCCTTGTCAGCGAGATAGCCGCCTTCGCGCAGGATCGGCAGCGCCTTGTTGAAGCTTGCATCATATTCGACCGGCAGCGTGACCAGATGCACGACAATCCGGATGGCCAGCAGGCCGATGCCGATGAGCGCCATGCCGAACATTGCCACCGGCGCGCGCAGCACGATTGCCAGCACCGGTGCTGCTATAAAAAAGATCGAGGCGATCCGGTCGGTGACCATCGCAATGCCGACCAGCGACTGGCGCAGCGCCAACCCGCGTTCGCCGCGGTGATGCTGCAGCGCGTGACCGACCTCGTGCGCAGCCACCGCCACGGCGGTCAGGCTCGACGCATCGAAATTCGCTTGTGACAGACGCACCGTACGCGTCTCCGGGTCGTAGTGATCGCCGGCATCGGTGGCTTCGACGCCGACACCTGTCAGTTCGAGACGCTCGACCAGATGCTGCGCCATTTCACCGCCGGTGCCGGGAAAATCCGGCCGGTCCGCACCATGGCGGCGCATGGTGTAGCCAACCCAGTATTGCGGCGCATAGATGGCACCAAGCACCACAAGGAAGGCGATTATCCCGAGGAGTGCCATTGTCAGTCTCTGTCAGAGCGAGGTGCGATCATCCGCTTTACATAGGGTGCGAGGCTCAGCTGATAAAGGGTGCGCTGAGCAGACTGCCGAAGTGGCAGTGTCACCGCAGTGCAAATGTCACCGCCGGATGAAGCTGCAATTCCGGGTTGACGACGAGCCCGATGTGGCTTTCGATGACACCACATCTTGGCATAGCGCCGCGTGACTCCGTCCAAAGCGCTGACCGACAGCCAGTCTCGAAAGGACCGCCCGATGATCCGTGCTCTCACCGCTCTTGCCTCCGCCACCCTGCTTGCATTTGCCCCCGTCGCAGCCTCCGCGCAGGAAGCGGCGATCTACAGCTCGATGGATGCGGTGCATCCGGTCTGGGCGAAATCCGCCATGGTCTCGGTGCAGGAAGCCGTCGCTGCGGAAGTCGGGTTGCAGGTGCTCAAGGACGGCGGCAATGCGGTGGATGCGGGTGTCGCCGTGGCGCTGGCGCTGGCGGTCACCCTGCCCCGCGCCGGAAATCTCGGCGGCGGCGGCTTCATGATGGTGCATGACGCGAAATCCGGTGAGACCAAAGCCATCGACTACCGCGAGATGGCGCCGGCCAGCGCGACGCGCGACATGTATCTCGACGCCGAGGGCAATGCCGACAGCAAGCTGTCGCGGTTTCATGGTCTCGCCGTCGGCGTGCCCGGAACCGTCGCCGGCATGCAACTAGCGCTTGAAACCTATGGCACCATGACGCTGGCTCAGGCGGCGGCCTCGGCGATCAAGCTCGCCGAGGACGGCATTTTGGTCACCGCCGATCTCGCCGACAGCCTCAAGGGCCTGGAAAAACGGCTGAAGACCTGGCCGGCTTCCGCAAAAATTTTCTACAAGCCGGATGGCAGCTTTTACGAGCCGGGCGATCTGCTCAAGCAACCGGATCTGGCCGAAACGCTAAGGAAGATCGCGGCGGAAGGCCCGGACGGGTTTTACACCGGCGAAGTGGCGGAGCAGATCGCAGCGTCGGTGCAGGAGGCAGGCGGCTCGATGACGGTGGAGGATCTGGCAGGCTACAAGGCGGTCATCCGTGAACCGGTCAGCGGCACATACCGGGGTTACGACATCGTCTCGATGCCACCCCCAAGCTCCGGCGGCACCCACATCATCCAGATCCTCAACGTGATGGAGGGATACCCGATCGGCTATCTCGGGCACAATTCCTCCGACACCATCCATCTGATGGCGGAAGCGATGAAACGCGCCTATGCCGACCGCTCGGAATATTTGGGCGACCCGGATTTTGCCGATGTGCCGGTCAAGGCGCTGACCTCGAAGGACTATGCGGCGAAAATCCGCGACGGCATCAGCCTCAACCGCGCCACGCCGTCGGACACGATCAAGCCGGGCCAGCTGGCGCCCTATGAGAGCGACCAGACCACGCATTTCTCCATCGTCGATCAATTCGGCAACGCGGTGTCCAACACCTACACTCTGAACTTCTCCTATGGCTCAGGCATGACGGCGGCAGGCACCGGCGTGCTGCTCAACAACGAAATGGATGATTTTTCCGCCAAGCCCGGCGTGCCCAACGCCTATGGCCTGATCGGCGGCGACGCCAATGCCGTTGCGCCGGCCAAGCGGCCGCTGTCCTCGATGAGCCCGACGATTGTGCTCAAAGACGGCAAGCCGTTCCTGGTCACCGGCAGCCCCGGCGGCTCCCGCATCATCACCACCACGCTGCAGGTGATCTCCAACATGATCGATCACTCCATGAACGTCGCCGAAGCCACCAACGCCGCGCGCATCCACCACCAATGGCTGCCCGACGAAATCCGCATCGAGGATGGCGGCCTGTCGCGCGACACAGTGGCAGCGCTCGAGGCCAAGGGGCACAAGATCGCGGTCAAAAGCGTGATGGGCTCGACCCAGTCGATCCATATCGGCGCCGACAAGGGCCTGCTGCTGGGGGCCTCGGATCCGAGGCGGACGGGATCGGCGACGGTGGGGTATTGAGGGGAACTCAGGGGACAGTTTACTTTTCGGGGAACTCAGGGGACAGTTTACTTTTCGCTGGCCCCGTACCTTCCAGCCGGCACATGGCGAAAAGTAAACTGTCCCCGCGTTTCCGCCCTCACCGCTTGCCGGGTCGCGTCAGCGCGAGCCAGATCTGACCCAGCAGCAGCGGTGCCAGGCTTGCCGCGAGCGACAGCGCCAGCCCCTGCGGGCCCGGGTTTGGCAGGCCGAGAAGGTTGGCAAGCGACGGCAACCAGATCGCCAGGCCGATCAGTCCGAGGCAGAGCGCCAGCGCGCCCCAGACGTAAGTGTTGCGGGTGACTTCGTTATTGAACAGCCCCGCATCGGCATCGCGCATGTTGAATACGTTCCACAATTGCGCCAGCGCCAGCGTCAGGAACGCCACGGTGACGGCGGCATCGGCCTCCAGCTTCAGCCAGTCGAGCGCCAGCAGGAACGCGCCAAGGGTGGACACCGTGATGGCCGCGCCGAGCACGCCGATCAGCGTCCAGCGCGAGCGGTCCATGATCGGCTCGTCCGGATTGCGCGGCGGCCTGTGCATGACGTTTTGATCGCCCTTACCCAGCCCCAGCGCGAAGGCGGGGAAGACGTCGGTGACCAGATTGAGAAACAGGATCTGCAGCGGCAGCAGCGGCAGCGGCAGGCCCGCGCCAACGGCAATGCCGACGACCAGCACCTCGCTGACATTGCACGACATCAGATAGACCACGAATTTGCGGATATTGTCGAAGATCACGCGGCCCTGCCGCATGGCCATGATGATGGTGGCGAACTGATCGTCGAGCAGCACCATGTGCGCTGCCTGCTGGGCGACCTGGGTGCCGCGCTTTCCCATGGCGATGCCGATATCGGCCTTCTTCAGCGCCGGTGCGTCGTTGACGCCATCGCCGGTCATCGCCACGACATGGCCGGCCTTTTGATAGATCGACACCAGCGTCAGCTTGGTCTCCGGCGCCACGCGGGCAAACACGTCCGCCGATAAAACGCGGTTGCGCACATCTTCGCTCACCGCGCCAGGATCAAGCCCGGCGATCTCGCTGCCTTCGATCACCGTCAGATCGCCGTCGCCAAGCCCTGCCTGCCGGGCGATGGTTGCCGCTGTGTCGGCATGATCGCCCGTCATCATGATGACCCGGACACCGGCTTCCCGGCACGCCCTGATCGCCGGCGGCACGTCCTCGCGGACCGGATCAAGCAGGCAGACAAGCCCCACCAGCGTCAGTCCGGCATAGGGATCGCCGCCGCCCTGTTGACTGTGCTTCATCGCCAGCCCCAGCAGCCTGAGACCTTCCCGGGCGGCTTGTGAACTGCGGGTTTTCCAGTGTTCGCGCGCCGTCTCGTCAAGAGGGAGCGGACCATCCGCAGTCAGCACCTCATCGGCGCTGTCGATCACCGCTTCCGGCGCACCCTTCACCGCAACGAGAAAGTGGGCCCCATCGGCATGAACGGTAGCCATCATCTTGGCATCGGGATCGAAGGCATGTTCGCGGATTTCCGGAAAATCCTGCAGAAGGCCGCTGTGACTGACACCTGTTTCTTTGGCCACCACCAGCAGCGCCAGTTCCATCGGATCGCCGGCCCGGCCGTCTTTCTTGCCGTCGCCCAGTACGGCATTGTTGCACAGCGCGCCGATCCTGATCGCCCAGTTCAAGGGATCATCGGAAGCCGGCGCGTGACGGTCGCCGGCGCGCCCTTCAAGCCCGACATCGCCACCATCAAGCAGATAGCGCACCGCGGTCATCCGGTTGTCCGTCAGCGTTCCGGTCTTGTCGGTCAGGATCACCGTGGTGGCGCCCAGCGTCTCGACCGAGGACAGCCGGGTGATCACGGCGTTGTGCTGGCTCATCCGCCACATGCCCCGCGCCAGGCTGAGCGTCGCCACCACCGGAAGCCCTTCGGGCACGGCAGCCACCGCCAGCGCCACGCCGGTCTGGATCATGGCGAACACATCATGCCCGCGAAAAACACCCGCGCCGATGGTTAGCGCGGCGAGAGCAAGGGTCAGCCACACCAGCCGGTGGCCAAGCCTGTCGAGCCGCTTTTCCAGTGGAGCGACTTCGCTTTCAGCACTCTGCACAAGATCGCTGATACGGCCGATTTCGGTTTTCATTCCGGTGGCGGCGACCAGCCCCTCGCCGGCCCCTTGGGTGATCGCCGTTCCCTTGAACGCCATGCAGGTTCGGTCGCCAAGCGTTGCATCCGGGTTGACGGCATTCACGGATTTGACGACAGGAACGGATTCCCCGGTGAGAACAGATTCGTCGGCCTGCAGGTTTGAAGCCTGGCTGATCCGCAAATCGGCGGTCACCACATCGCCGGCTTCGAGAATGACGACATCACCCGGCACCAACTCGTGCGCGTCAACTATGCGCTGATGCCCGTCGCGGCGGACGCGCGTCTTCACCTCGGCGATGCGCATCAAGGCTTCCATCGACCGCGCCGCTCTCAGTTCGGTGATGAAACCGATGGCGCCGTTGAGCAGCAGGACGACGACGATCGCCACGCCCTCGGCAATATCGCCGAGCGCAAACGACAACACTGCCGCCCCCGCCAGCAGCCAGACGATGATGCTGTTGAACTGGTGAGCCAGGATGACCAGCACGCTTCTGCTTTCCTGACGGCTCAGCTGATTGGGGCCGTAGGTTTTCAGCCTCTCCCGGATCTGCTCCGGGCCGAGACCCGTTGCAGGATCAGTCTTAAGCCGGATTGCGACCTCATGCACCGGGTGCGCATGTGCGTTTTCAAGCCTGTCTGATGTCACGTGAATACCTGCCTCTGAAACGGAATCGGTCCGGTCGTCAATTGTCGGACAGAACCACAAAAGCCGTCAAAGCAGCATGACAAAGATCAAATTACAGCCAATCTAAAGCAGACAGACTTAGGGCTTGCCGTTTTCCCAGATCACTTCCTGACCGTAGAGCGGCACGGTGGAGATGTTCATCTTGGCCGAGCCGTCTTGCACCTGTTGTGAATTGACCAGATAGATCAGCGTGTCGTTCGCCTTGTCGTAGATCCGGCGCACCACCAGCGATTTCCAGATCAGCGAGCGCGATTCCTTGAACACCACATCGCCGTCTTCATCGAGATCAATGTCGCCGACGGTGATCGCGCCGGTCTGGCGGCAGGCGATGGAAGCGTTGGAGGGGTCCTCGAACCAGTTGCCTTTCTGCAGCCGGTCGATGACGCCGCGGTCGAAATAGGCGACGTGGCAGGTCACGCCCTTGACCTTGGGATCTGTGACCGCATCGATCAGGATGTCGTTGCCGAGCCAGTCAACGCCGACTTCACCGACCTGTTCGGCCAGTGCCGGGGTCGCCATGAAAGGCGTGGCCAGACAGCTTGCGGCGACAAGACCGGCGGAAACCGTGGAACGGATGTACTTGGCGATGATCATCAATAATCTCCTTGACCGTTGAACGCGCCAAGGGATGAGAGGTTCCCGGCAAGCAACGGATGAATCTGACAGGAATGATATGGGGCCTGAGCATTTCAAATGAAAGATGTGCAGGGAACAGACCGGAAAAACATCCGTCACAAACCCGCTCAAATATTGCAGCCGGGCGGCGTCCATCTTACATTGGACCGGCTGTGATTGCAGCAATTGCCCGGTTTATGCGCAAAATCGCGTCCATCAAACCACTTCCAATTGCCCATGATCGGCTCTAGATAGGGCATATGACCAGTGCACCCGCGCCCGAACACCAATCAAGGCTGCCCCAACCGAGTTGGTACGGAGGATTTATTCCCCGCGCCCTCGGCTTTGTCGCTGCAGCGGTGCTGACCGGTCTGGCCTTTGCAGCTTGGCAGGCGAATGGACCGGCGCTGCTGAACGCGCTTGCGGCCAGCGGTCTTGCCTGGTGCCTTTGAACAGATAATGCCGATCACGGCCCGGTTGCGCCGTCAAAAGCGGGACGCAAGTGGCAGCCTCACTGGAGATTTCTATGAAAGCCATACGCCTTGCCCTCTGGGTTCTCGTCGCCGCAATTGCCGTGGGGCTTGGCTGGCTGACCTATGAATGGCAGCGGACCGAAAACCAACTCGCCGCCAAACCCTATGGCGTGCCATTTGAACTCGTCGACCAGTCCGGCAGCCCGATCACCGAGGCCGCCTTTCGCGGCCGGCCTACGGCACTGTTTTTCGGCTTCACCCATTGCCCCGAAATCTGCCCCACCACCCTGTTCGAACTCGACGGCTGGCTCCGCCAGGTTGACCCCGACGGCGGCAAGATCGGCGCCTATTTCCTCACCGTCGACCCCGAACGCGACACGCCGGAACTGCTGGGATCCTATGTGTCCGGCGTCAGCGACCGGATTGTCGGCATTTCCGGATCACCCGGCAAAGTCAAGGACGTGATCAAGGGCTTCAACATCTACGCCAAGAAGGTTCCGATCGACGCCAAGGATCCCGCTGGTGATTACACAATGGACCACACTGCTTCGGTGTTTCTGCTCGACGCGGATGGCCGTTTCAAGGGTACGATCGCCTGGGGTGAAAACCCGGAGATTGCCGTGACAAAGCTCGAAAACCTCATCAAGGGTTGATTTTGCCCGCAGGCGGCACGACAGGGGACTACCATGGACGACATCGTTCTCAAACTCGCCGTGATCGGCGTCGCCGGAATTGCCGCGCAGTGGATTGCCTGGCGGCTGCATCTGCCGGCCATCGTGCTGCTTCTGGCGGCAGGCTTTGTCGCCGGCCCCGCAACGGGCTTTCTCGATCCCGCGGCTGATTTCGGCTCTGTCTACCGGCCGATGGTGTCGATCGCGGTGGCAATCATCCTGTTTGAAGGCGGGCTGACGCTGAATTTCAAGGAGATCAGTGAGACCTCCAAGGCGGTCAGACGCATCATCATGTATGCTGGACCATTGACCTGGGGCATGACCGCATTTGCCGCCCACCATATTGGCGGGTTGAGCTGGCCCACCGCGATCGTTCTGGGTGCCATCCTGGTGGTGACAGGGCCGACCGTGATCATCCCGCTGTTGCGTCAGGCCCAGCTCGATGCCCGTCCCGCCTCTCTGTTGCGCTGGGAAGCCATCGTCAACGATCCGATCGGTGCGCTGTTCGCCGTTGTCGCCTTCGAGGTGATCCTCGTCTATATCGGGCTGCATGAAGCCGACAATCTCGTTGTGCTGCTCCTGGCCGGTTTCGCCGTGGCTATTGCTGGCGGCTGGCTTGCCGCAAAACTGATTGTCTGGTCGTTCGTGCGGGGCCATGTGCCCGAATATCTCAAAGCACCGGTACTTCTGGCCTCGTTGGTGGGGATCTACGCCGCGACCAACACGCTGCTGGAGGAATCCGGCTTGCTCACCGTCACTGTGATGGGGATGGTGCTTGCCAACAGCCGCATCGCCTCGCTCACCGACATGCGCCGCTTCAAGGAAACCATCACCACGCTGCTGGTTTCGGGCGTCTTCATCATTCTCACTGCGTCGCTGAGCATCGGTGATATCCGTTCGCTCGACTGGCGCGCAGCACTGTTTGTTGCCTCCCTGTTGCTCGTCATCCGTCCCGTTGCGATCATGCTCGCCACGATCCGCTCCGGCGCCACCATTCAGGAACGTCTGCTGAGTGCATGGATCGCCCCGCGCGGTGTTGTTGCGGTCGCCGTCTCCGGCCTGTTCGGAACGCTTCTGGCTGATGTTGGCATTGAGGACGCAGGCCGCATGGTGGCCTTCACCTTTGCTGTCGTCGTCACCACCATCGTGCTGCACGGCTTCACCCTGGCGCCGCTGGCAAGATTCCTGAAGCTCAAGAAGGCATCCAAACCCGGCATTCTCATCGTAGGCGGTTCGCGCTGGTCAACAGCGCTCGCCATCAAGCTCAAGGAAGCCGAGGTTCCAGTGATGCTGGCCGACCAGAACTGGAACCATCTGGCCGAGGCGCGGCTCGCCAGCATTCCGGTCTATTTCGGCGAGGTGTTGTCCGAATCTGCCCATCACAGCATTGATCCGAAGAGCTTTTCAAACCTGATCGCCACAGGCGATAACGACGCCTACAATGCCTTGGTCTGTACCGATTTCGGACCGGAACTGGGCCGCAGCCACGTGTTCCAGATCGGCCGCATCGACGAAAAGGCCCGTCAGGCGCTGAGCTTCACGCTTGGCGGACGCTCGCTAACAAAGGAATCTGTCAGCTTTCTCGAGTTGCGGGAAAAACTGCTCAAGGGTTGGACCTTCCAGCTTACCCGGCTAAGCGATGAATTCGGCTGGGAGGCCTACGAAGCAGCTCGCCCGGAAGGTGCGCTCATCCTGCTGTGGATCAAGCCCTCCGGAATGATCGTGTTTGCCGCTGCGTCCTCCAACACGCCCGGGCCCAATGACCGGATCCTCAGCTTCGCGCTGCCCAAGGACGAGGCCCGCGCCGAAGCGGCCAGCAAGACAGCGCGCAAGGCGGAAGAGATGGGTGCCAGCCAGGCGGCGACGGACGAAGGAAAGAATCTCCGGTGAGCGACCACAGATATTATTTTCTGACAGACGAAGCCGGAGCCAAGCGTGGATTGGATCTGCTCGATGGTTTTTTCGAGAACGAAGGCCTGCCTGTCGCCACGATGGAAATCGATGAAGACCGGCAACTCTGGGAGGTTTCGATCTATGCACCGGGCACCCCCGATGAAGCGCTCAGGGATCGCGTCGGTGCCTGCATCGCAGCGGAGTTCCCCGAGGCCGAGATCAAACTGGAAGCCTTCGGCGAAACCGACTGGATTGCCAAATCACTCGAAGGTTTGAAGCCGGTCCGCGCCGGACGCTTTCTGGTCCACGGCGCGCATGATCGAGCCGCAGTGCGACCCCATGATCTGGCGATTGAACTGGAGGCAGGGCAAGCCTTTGGCACCGGCCACCATGGCACTACAGCAGGCTGCCTTGAAATGATCGAGACCGTCATGCGCGCCAGCCCCGGCGGTTCACGCGGCGTTGATCCGGTGCTTGATCTGGGCACCGGCTCCGGTGTTCTGGCCATTGCCGCCGCCATGCTCGGGCCGGTCCGTGTTCTTGCCACCGACATCGATCCGATCGCCACCCGTGTGGCCCGCGGCAATGTCCGTCACAATCACGCCTCCGAGCAAATCCATTGCGTCACCGCGACCGGATTTCATTCCACCGCGTTTCGCGACGCAGGCCCATTTGGGCTGATCATCGCCAATATCCTAGCCCGGCCGCTGATGCGCATGGCGCCCGATATCAAGCGTCATCTTGCGCCCGGCGGCTCGGTAATCCTGTCCGGCATTCTGGCAAGCCAGCGCTGGCAGGTTCTTGCAGCCTACAATGGCCAGGGAATGCGCCACGTCGAAACACTTTGGCGCAATGGCTGGGTGACGATTCACCTCAAATAGAGCCCTGCATCAACACCTGCACAAAACGAAAAACGGCCCCCGAAGGAGCCGTATTTCGTAGTGTCGTGAACCGCGTCAGCGATCCCGGCGCATTTGATCGCGCTTAGAAGAAGTAGGCCTGCGCGCCTTCGCGCTGAAGTTCTTCGCGGGTACGGCCGATCGACTTGAGCTGAGCGTCGTCCATCGACAGGAGCGCACCGTTTACATAGCGGCGAACCTGGCGTTCGCGGGCGCTTACGAGACGGTCGAAGGCGGTCTGAAAGATGTTACCGGACATGTGATAGTTCCTTTGGGTAAGTGACTTGTGATGTCTCCCTGCAAACAAACATAGTGCATTGCAGCAAAATGTGGAGAGCTTATGTTGCAGCGCAGCTATGCAAAAAACGCATGCAGAATTCCGACGTGATGCGTTTTTATGCAAACACATTGTTAACCATTGAGCTTCTGGCAGAATTTTGAGCAATCCCAACCACAATCCAAATGCGACAACGCGTCGAAGGAAACTCCGCAGCAATAATCCGGACGCTCACCGGAAAAACCTCTGAGCACTCAAAAACCCGAGGCCGATCCGATTCCCCTTTCAGGCATGAGGCTGTAAGGTCCGGCAAATCAAGGTTTCACAGCAATGCCCAGGGAAAGTCGGTTCATGTTCCAGAATTTTGAAGTGCTTTCGTCCCCCGATCAGGCGGCCGGCCGGGTGGCTCGGTTGCGCGCAGGCTTTGAGGCGAGCGGCGTCGACGCCGTCGCGGTGCCGCGCTCGGACGAGTATCTCGGCGAATACGTGCCCGCCTGCGCCGAGCGGCTGGCCTGGCTGACCGGATACACCGGGTCTGCCGGATCGGTGCTGGTGCTGGAAGACAAGGCCCATCTCTTTGTCGACGGACGATATACAAATCAGGTGCGGGCGCAGACCGACCCGAAGGTCTTCGATTATCAGAACAGTGTGGCCACCCCGCTGGCGACATTTCTCCAAAACTCTGGCCTCACCGGTATCCGGCTTGGCATCGATCCCTGGACATGGCCGACGAGCGAGGTGAACCGGCTGCAAGCAGCACTCGAGACGCTGGGCGGCTCTCTGGTATTTCTCGACCGCAACCCGGTTGACGCGATCTGGGAAGACCGGCCGCAGCCGCCGCTGGGCACCGTGACCATCCAGCCGCTGGAACTGGCCGGCACACTGGCGAAGGAAAAACTGGCGATGATCGCCGCAACCGCCTTGGAGGCCGGGGCTGAGGCGGTGATCCTGGCTGATCCGTCCTCGGTTGCCTGGAGCTTCAACATCCGCGGACAGGATTTACCCTCGACGCCGCACCCTTTGTCGCGCGCCATCATTCCCGCCAAGGGCCGGCCGTTGCTGTTCATCGACAAGCGCAAGACCGGTATCGAGGCCGAGGCCTACCTCACCCAACTCGCCGATCTCGAACCACCGTCCGCTTTCGATGAGGCACTTGAAACACTTGCCAAATCCGGCACCGCCATCATGGTCGACCCGGCCGTCGCACCGCATGCCGTCTCAATGCTGATCGGGCAATCGGGAGGCACGGTGCTCAACGCTCCCGATCCGGCCCGCCTGCCCCGCGCCTGCAAGAACCAGGCGGAGATTGCCGGAAGCGCCAGCGTGCACCGCCAAGATGGCGCAGCGATGGTGCGGTTTCTCTCCTGGCTCGACGGCCAACAGCCAGGAACCGTCAATGAAATCACCGCGGCCTCGCAGCTGGAAGACTTCCGCCGAACCACTGGCGAAGCCATGCAGATGCCGCTCAAGGCTTTGTCATTTGATTCCATATCCGGCGGCGGCCCCAATGCGGCGATCATCCACTACCGCGTCAACACCCAGACCAACCGCCGGATTGAGCCCGGCGAGATGCTGCTGATCGATTCCGGCGGGCAATATGTCGCCGGCACCACCGACATCACCCGCACCATCGCCGTCGGCGATGTTCCCCACGAGCAGAAGCGGTTCTTCACGCTGGTGCTCAAGGGCATGATCGCGATCAGTCTGCTCCGCTTCCCCGAGGGCACCCGCGGGCTCGATATCGACCCCTTTGCCCGAATTGCATTGTGGAAGGCCGGCGCTGATTTTGCTCATGGTACGGGCCATGGCGTTGGCAGCTATCTCTCCGTCCATGAAGGCCCGCAATCAATATCGCGGCGCGGCACGCAGGAGCTGTTGCCCGGCATGATCGTCTCCAATGAACCGGGTTACTACCGCGACGGCGCCTTCGGCATCCGCATCGAGAACCTGGTGAGCGTGCATGAGCCACAAGCCATTGATGGTGGTGACAAGCCGATGCTGGGCTTTGATACCCTGACCCTGTGCCCGATCGACAAGCGGCTGATCCTGACTGACCTGCTCGACCCGATCGAACGCGCCTGGTTAGACGCCTATCACGCAAGGGTCCGCGAAGAACTCTCGCCGCTGCTCGCGGGCGACACGGCGCTTGAATGGCTCAAAGCGGCAACAGAGCCGTTGTGACGACCGTGAACCGAAAGCTCGCCGGGAATTAAAGCCCGGCAGCCCTGAGCGCCACGATGACCGCCCAGCCGATGGCGAACATAGCCATCATCGGGATCCGCAGGCCGATCAGCAGGCAGATCGCCAGTGTTATTGCTTCGGCGGAACCGTTGGACACCGCCGCCGGCGCCACAAGCGTGGTCAGAACCGCGGCCGGTACGGCATTGAGTGCCGCATCGATGCGCGGCGGGATGCGCTTGAAGCGCGACAATACCAGATGCCCGCCGATGCGGGTGCCATAGGTGACGATGGCTGCGGCGATGATGGTCCAGACATTGACCGGCACGCCCAAAAACATCCCGTTCATGGCGTCACCTCGACAGCTTCGACTTCTTTGGCGGGTTCCGGCGGCAGGATCATCGCCACCACAACACCAGCCAGCGCGCCGAGACTGACATGCCAGGGTGAACCCACCGTGTAGAACGCCGCCACCGAGCCGAGGCCCGAGGCGATCACCACCGGCAGCCAGCTGGGCCGCATCCGGAAGCCCAGAACCAGCCCGAGAAAATAGATCGGCAACAGGAAATCAATCCCGAGGGCTGCGGGATCATTGATCAATCGGCCAAACAGCGCGCCGATCCAGGCTTCCAGCACCCACAGCACATAAATCGGCAGCGCCATGCCCATGTACCAGATCAGCGTCACCGGCACCTTCCGGTCCGCCCGAGCCTCCGACGCCGCATATTGCGGATCGGTGAGAAAGAAAAACGCGATGGCTTTTTGCCATTCCGGCATCAGCCCCATCCGCCGGCCCAGGGCGGCGGAATAGAGCACATGGCGAAAATTGACCGCGAACACCGAGAGCACGATGATCCACGGCGCGATGTGCGAGCTGAACAGCTCGAGCCCGACCATCTGGCTGGCGCCGGCAAACACAAGCCCGCTCATCAGCACCGCTTCACCCACCGTCAAACCATTGTCGACGGCCAGCGCGCCAAACAGCATGCCGAACGGCGCCGCGGCGGCAACAATCGGCAGGCTGGCGCGAATGCCCTGAAAAAACTCTGAACGGGATGGGGACATGAGAGATTCTCCTGTCCCCGAGGAATAGGTCAGCAATACTGACCAGTCAATTGAATAGGATTGATGCTAAGATGAAGCGGAGTGATGGGGTGCCCGCACAGGGTCACCCGCGCAGCTCAGATCCGGGTATTCGGAATAATGAGATTGTGCTCAGGCTCACAAACTGCCGGAAGCCGTCAGATTACGGATTCGAGCTCATTAAAAGCCTGCGGCGCAGCTTCTCGCACTGGCAACGTCGGCCCCAAACTGTCGTTGATCCAAGACGCTGCGAATGGCAGGTCCGAACCCAGCATGTCGACATTCTAGAGCTAAGCGAAGATCGGTTCTCCGCCAGCGGCGCAGGGATCGGTGCCTGCTATTTGGCGGACCACAGCATTTTGGCGCCAAAACGAGCCATGCTCTCAATACCAACCACAGCCCGGTAAGCTGCTCGGGAAAACATCATGGAAAGCGCGACCGACTGGTTTGGAAGCTGAGCGTTCATTGGTTTGTCTCCAAGGTTGGATGTGACATCAGGTCTATGCTCTCACCTAGCTTGCATTTGACAGTTCGGACAAACGGTGATTTCTATCCTGATGATTTAGAATTTCTTATCTGTATGTCATGGAAATCCGTATGCGCCGCCTACCTCCATTGAAATCACTGCAAGCCTTTGAGGCAGCCGCCAGATGGTTGAGTTTTTCTAAGGCTGCCGAGGAGCTCTTCGTCACTCCGGCCGCAATCAGTCAACAAATCAAGCAGTTGGAGATTTATCTCGGCATTCCTTTGTTCCACCGCATGACAAGGGCGGTTCAGCTGACCGAGGAGGCCAAAACCGTGCTCCCGTTGGTAACAGAAGGGTTTGACAGGCTCGCTGAAGCGGTCGAGCGCCTGGCTCACGAGGAGGAGACCGGCTTGCTGACCGTGAGCAGCGCCCCGACATTTGCGATCAAATGGCTGGTTCATCAGCTGACAGATTTTTCGAACAGGTATCCCGACATTGATGTGCGCCTGGACGCCTCGCTGGAGACCCGCGACTTTCAGCGGGACGGCATCGATATGAGCATACGCCTCGGGATGGGTGACTATCCAGGGCTTCATGTCGCCCGGATCTTTGGGGAAGAAGTCAGTCCGGTGTGCAGTCCGAAGCTCATGAGCGGTGCAAATCCCTTGCGCTCTTTCGAGGATTTAAGGAACCATCGCCTGCTTCATGTTGAGTGGGGAGCTTTGACATCACAATCACCCGATTGGCGCATGTGGGCCAAGGCAGCCGGGATTGAAGATATAGACGTCAAACGTGGCCCAAGGTTCACTGTTGAAAGCATGGCAATTGAAGCTGCGATAAACGCCGATGGAGTTGCCCTGGTTAGTCACTCCGCTGTCGTTGAGGATTTGAAAGCCGGCCGGCTCGTCAGGCCGTTCAATCTCGCCGTGCAAAGCGATATCGCCTATTGGCTTGTCTGCCCCCACAGTCACATGCGCCGCGCAAAAGTCAGGGTTTTTTGCGAGTGGCTGTTGGCTGAGGCATCTAAATCCGCATTAAAAGAGACATCGGCTCTGCAGTGATCAAGCGAAGGCGTTAGAGTTTATAGTTCAGCAGAACGCTCATCCGTTCTTCATTGACCAATAAACCCTGCCCCTAGGCCGTCCGCGCCAGATACACCGTCTGGGTGAACGGCTTGTCCTGCAGCGGGTTGTGAAAAGTCACCGGTTCGGCCCAGGCTTCCGCAAAAACCTGCGCCAGGCGTTCGGTAAAGGCCGGGTCGGTGCGTTCATCGGACCATAACCCAAAAATGCCGCCGGGCTTGAGATGTGCGGCAAGTTTCTTGAGGCCCTCGGGCTGGTAAAAGCTGGTGCTGCGTTCATCAAGCAACGCATCGGGCGAATGGTCGATGTCGAGCAGGATCGCATCGAATTTGCGGCCCGGCGCTTCGGGATCGAACCCCGCGTCACCGCGGGCCATGGCGAAGAAATCGCCCTCCACCAGTCGGCAGCGTGGATCGCCGGTCAACTCCGGACCGAGCGGCAACAGGCCGGTTTTGTGCCAGTCAATCACCGCTTCGAGATATTCGACCACGATGAGCGATCCGCAGCGCGGCTCATCAAGTGCTGCCTTGGCCGTGTAGCCAAGCCCCAGACCGCCGGCCACCACATCAAGCCCCTCGCCTTCGCATGCAGCCAGACCCAATTGCGAAAGCGCGATCTCGGACGCCGTGAACAGATCGGACATCAGATGCTCTTCGCCAAGCTTGATCTCGAGAATATCGACCCCGAGCCGCGCCTCGTGCCGCCGCCTGAGCACCAGTGCGCCGATCGGCGTCGGGCGGTAATCGAGTTCTTCAAACAATCTGCTCATGGCATCTCCACCCCCGGCACGAAGGCCATTTTCTGCAAGTCGTGCAAAGTCGCGTGCCCCGGCCTTATCGGCGTTTTGACCAAAGCTGACAAGCGCCGGCGGCATCCCTTTGTCCGGCCCCTCCAATCCTCAGCCGCTGTATCCGACCCAGCCCCTGAATGCGAAGCCTGCATAAAACAGCTCGATATCCGAAAACCCTGCCTCGCCAAGCAGGGCTTCATCCTGACTTGGTGAAAGCACCGGCAATCGCTCCTTCAATGCCCCGATGTTGTTCTGGGCCTGAGCCGCAGGTACCCCGGAGGCCACCGCGAATGCGGAATTGCGCATCAGCCATTTGTCCATGTCCGCGCCCTCGGTGGGAAAGCTGTAATGCGCGGCGACAAAGGGAGCGCCGGGTTTGAGACGGCTTGCAAGCGCTCGCAGTGTCTCCAGCCGTTCCTGCTCCGGTAAAAAATGCAGCGTCAGAAGGCAGATCGCCGCATCGAACGGACCTTCGGGCGCGCTGTCGATATAGCCTTCATGAAACTCCACCCGCGACGCCAGCTCGCCGAGCCTGGTTCTGGCCAGATCCAGCATCGCGGCCGACGGATCGACGCCGACGAAGCGCCAGGCCGGCTGCATCTGGCAAAGCACGCTCAGCTCCATCCCTCCACCGGCCCCGAGAACCAGCACATGCGCATTAACAGGCGCCCGCTCCGCCAGGAGCACTCCGGCCATCCGGTGCAGATGGTGGAGGCCCGGCACAAGCTGCTCGGCCCTGGTTGCATAGCCTGAAACCGCGTCGGGATCAGAAAACGATGTCATGCATCATCTCCAATGTGCAAGCGAAGCCTCACTGCTCCGGCCAGATCAGCGAACGGTGAATTTGCGCGCCGGCCCAGGCGCCATCCGCCACTGCGAGCGTGACTGAATGTGGCATGCGGGCGACGTCTCCACAGGCGAAAATTCCGGCAATTGACGTCTGCTTTGCCGTGTCGGTTACAATCTGCACACCCATGACCGTCTCCTCCAGTGCGCACCCTGCTTCTTCGGCGAGAGGGCTCGCAGGTACGCAATGCGGTGCCGTGAACAGGCCTGCGAAAGCCAGCTTCTTACCGTCGGCCAGAACAACGTCCGCGCTGCCCTCGATCCGGTCTATCAGGGCGGATTCGATCCGCACTTTACGGTTTTCAAGCGCCCGCCGCGCCTCCGCGTCGAGCTCCGCGACGCCGTTGGTCAGGAAAGTCACCTCGCCCCATTCCGACACCATCTCGGCCTGGTGCGCAGACATCGGTCCGGTCGCAATCACTCCGATCCTGCCCTGGTCAAGTTCGTATCCATGACAGTAGGGGCAGTGAAACACCGAATTGCCCCATCGCTCGGCAAGTCCCGCGATCTCGGGCAGTTGATCCGCGAGCCCGGTAGCCAACAGCAGGCGGCGGCCTTGATGCGCTTGCCCATCGCCGGTGGTGACGGTGAAATCATCCTTGACGCCGGTCGCAGCGACGGCCCGTCCCTCGATCCACGATAGCGTCGGATAGGCCTCGAGCTGCCGGCGCGCTGTCCGCGCGATCTCAGCGGCAGCAACTCCATCCTGCCCGAGAAAGCCGTGGGAGAGATCGGCGAAGCGGTTTCGCCGCTCGCCCGCGTCGATCACCAGAACGTTTTTGTGGGCGCGCAGAAGCTGGAGGGCTGCGGCCATTCCGGCGTAGCTGCCCCCGATGATAATCACATCATGCATTGTCTATTGTCCTTCCTGTGCCCGCCTTTTTGCGTGCCGCCGTGCAAAATCGGTGGCCAGAGTAGCCAGCGTAATTTCGGCGAAACGCTCCAGCAGCAGAGCTTCGGCTTCGGCAAAAGCGCCGTCGAGTGCGGCATTCACCGATTGCTCGACCAGGCATTCCGGTCTTTCGTTGCGATTGCCGACGGCAAAGATCGCCGGTTCGCCAAGCGCTTCATGCAACTGCCGCAGCGTGACTGTCGAAAGATCGGCGGCAATACGCCACCCACCTGCGTGGCCCCGATCCGAAGTCACCAGCCCGGCCTCGCGCAAAAGCCCCATGGTGCGCCGCACCACCACCGGATTGGTGCCGAGGCACTGCCCAAGAACTTCAGACGTCATCGGGCCATCGTGCTCCGCCATGTGGAGAAGCGCGTGCAGAACGGAGGAAAGGCGGCTGTCATTTTTCATGTAACTTTATATGTTACGATTCCATACTTTCGTCAAGGCGCGCTCATGGCCTAAATCAGAAAACGTTCCGAAGAGCCCGAAATAGCACTCCGGCGCCACAACACAGGCAGTTTGGGCCGAAAACCCGTTGAAACCGCAGACCTTCGACTTGACGGAGCCACGTCAGGCGTTCATCCACTCAAGCTAATAGTCACGGGACTGTCACATTCGGACTTTTCCGGATCGGACCGGAAAACGGGAAGCATCACCTCACATGGTTGAAACCTACCGCAAGCCCACCCTCGACAAGGATCTCGACAAGTTCGCAACGATGGAAGAGGCCACCGGCCTGCTCAATCGCAGCTTTGTCACCCCCGGTCTGGCGCTGGTCTTCATCTTTCTCTGCGCCATCATTGCCGCTGTCTTTGTCACCGGACACCCCGGCGCCGTCGTCATCATCGCCGCTGCCATGATCGGCGCCTACATGGCGCTCAACATCGGCGCCAATGACGTGGCCAACAATGTCGGCCCGGCAGTCGGTTCGCAGGCCATGACACTCGGCGTGGCGCTGGCCATTGCCGCCGTGTTCGAAAGCGCCGGCGCGCTGATTGCCGGCGGCGACGTGGTCTCCACCATCTCCAAGGGCATCATCGATCCCGTAGCCGTGTCCGACCCCAATGTCTTCATCGCCGCGATGATGGCAGCGCTGGTCTCGGCCGCGATGTGGATCCATCTCGCCACCTGGCTCGGCGCACCGGTTTCCACCACCCATTCGATTGTCGGCGGCGTCATGGGCGCGGGCATTGCTGCAGCCGGCGTTGATGCCGTCAACTGGCCAACCATGGGCTCGATTGCCGCAAGCTGGGTAATCTCGCCCTTCCTCGGCGGCCTGATCGCCGCAAGCTTTCTCGCCTTCATCAAGACCGCCATCATCTATCAGGACGACAAGATTGCCGCCGCGCGCCGCTGGGTGCCGGTGCTGATCGCTATCATGGTCGGCGCATTCGCCACCTATCTGTCGCTCAAGGGGGTCAAGGCCATCATCAAGATCCCGATCGGCACCGCCTTGTTGATCGGACTGGGTGCCGCAGTGCTCAGCTGGATTGTTGCAAGACCGGTGATTGCCCGCCAGTCGCGCGGACTGGAAAACCGCAACCAGTCGCTGAGAAAACTGTTCGGCCTGCCGCTGATCTTCTCCGCCGCTCTGCTGTCGTTTGCCCATGGCGCCAATGATGTGGCCAACGCGGTCGGCCCCCTGGCGGCCATCGTCCACACCGCAGAACTCGGCGAAGTCGCTCCCAAGGTGGTGATCCCGCTCTGGGTGATGGCGGTCGGTGCTGTCGGCATCTCCATCGGGCTGTTGCTGTTCGGCCCGAAGCTGATCCGCATGGTTGGCAACCAGATCACCAAGCTCAACCCGATGCGGGCCTATTGCGTGGCGCTGTCTGCCGCGATCACCGTGATCATCGCCTCATGGCTCGGCCTGCCGGTCAGCTCCACCCATATCGCGGTCGGTGCTGTGTTCGGCGTCGGCTTCTTCCGCGAATGGTACACAGAGAACTCGACCCGTCGCGCCGAATATGTCGCCCGCCACCAGATCAACACCCCCGATACTGAGGCCCCCAAAGGTCAATTGGCGGAGCAACGCCGCCGCAAGCTGGTGCGCCGCTCGCATTTCCTGCAGATCATCGCCGCCTGGGTGATCACCGTGCCAGCAGCCGCCGTGCTCTCGGGTTTCCTGTTCGTGGTGCTACGGGCGGTGCTGGTCTGATACAGGCTCGGGAATTGACTGAATTGTCAGATGAGCGGGCTTGAGGCGAAAGGTAGCCCCTTACGTGCTTTACTATACAATCAGAGCCGAGTAATAACGGACCATATAATCAATATATAAGCGACCACCAACAGAGTGCTGACTGTTTCATTAGCGCTAATCGACCACACTGCTTTGCCGATAAGCACCACGATGGCAATGGCTAGCAGCCATAGCAGGGGGGCAATTTTTGCCAGGCTAACGAAGAACCAAGACCGCGTTTTAGCTAGTAGATTTGGCGGAATTCTGGGTTTCTCTCCCTTGAGGATGAATTCAGCAATAGAGTCCCAGTTTTCCTCGGCGAGCGCAGCGTCATGCCTACCCGATATATATTTAACCTCATCTTTTATTTTATCAAACCCATCGTGACCTCCGCCACCAAGATCCTGCAGGTTTAGTATTTCAATCGCCTTCGGAAAAACAGCGACTACCCAGTCAAATGTAGCTACGAAGTTGAGAACATTCTCAATTTGGCCATTTTTTTTCTTGGATACCCAGTCATAGTCTGACCTAACAACACTGCCAGCAAGAACAACATTCTTAAAGCGAAGGAATGGATAATCATCCAATGCTCGCGCAAGCAAATATGTACCATTACTATGACCAACGAAAGACATTTTGGCATTTGGATGTTCCGCCAGTGCTTCCGCGTATTGATCCATCAGCCACTCTACCTTTCGGCGGCGAGCCCAAGGCACTACGAATGGCAGCATCGGAAAAAATCCGTAGCTGGAAGTCTCAGCAGCGATTTGAATTCGACTATCTGTTTCTTTGCCACGCCTCAAAATGGCTCGTGCAATTTTCTGTGTCCAATGCCCCACATCTCGGATTCCATGAATTACGAAGACTAGCCCGATCTATTCATGAGGCTTCGATTTTGTCGTGTTTTGGATGGCGGCCCTTCCATTGCGTGTGGTTTGGGCGAGCCTATTTTTTGCGCCTTTTTCATCGCGGGTTATCGGGGTTTGGCGGC